>Ga0172367_10000187_pt1 | contig 95342 bp, 84 predicted proteins | sample Lak10m_FD_114542 | JGI IMG/M metagenome (GOLD analysis project Ga0172367, IMG submission 114542) | Freshwater microbial communities from Kabuno Bay, South-Kivu, Congo - kab_022012_10m | ecosystem: Environmental > Aquatic > Freshwater > Lake | place: Democratic Republic of the Congo: South-Kivu... | reverse complement strand
TTCTTGATCAGGCGGCAACCAGTGCGGGGAAGTTTATTCCCAGCTTGATTGGGGCGATCGCGATTCTGGTGGTGGGTTGGTTAGTGGCCACCCTGGTGGCCTTCCTGGTTAAAAGCCTGCTCAACCGCCTACAGGTAGACCGGCGGCTGAGTGGCCTGGGCAATGCCGGTGGCCTCCAGGCTCAGGAATTTCCCGTCACCCAATGGGCCTCAACCCTGGTCTTTTGGGTAATTTTTCTGTTTGCCATTGTGGCCTCCCTCAACGCCCTCAACCTGACGGCGGTTTCCACCCCCCTCAACGCCTTCTTAGATCAGATTTTCATCTATCTACCCAAGGTGGGGGGAGCCCTACTGTTGCTGGGTTTGGGCTGGATTGTGGCTACCCTGGTGCGATCCCTGGTCAACAATAGCCTGGGGCGGCTCAACCTGGACCAGCGCCTCAGCGATCAGGCGGGCCTCAGCCCCAGCGATAATCCAGTGGTTTTGCACGAAACCGTTGGCAACATTCTCTTCTGGTTTATTCTGCTGCTGTTTGTTCCCCTGGTGCTCAATGCCCTGCAGTTGCCGGGCCTGCTCACCCCCATCCAGGGCCTGATCAACTCCCTGCTGCAGGCCGTACCCCGGATGATCACCGCCGCCATCATTCTGGCCCTGGGCTGGATCATTGCCCGGATTGTGCGGGGGGTGGTGACCAATTTGCTGGTGGCGGTCGGCGCGGATCAGGTTGCCCCTCGGCTGGGCTTAAAAACCTCTGGCCCCGGGAGCCTCTCCCTCTCTAGCTTGGCGGGTACCCTGGCCTACGTTCTGGTGTTGATTCCGGCCTTGATAGCGGCCCTGAGTGAGCTGAATATTGATGCCATCTCCGGTCCGGCGATCGCCATGCTAGAGCAGGTGATTACCGCCATTCCCCAAATTCTTATGGCGGGGGTGGTGGTGGCCGTCGCCTACTTCATTGGTCAGTTCCTTGCCAACCTGGTCACCGAGCTACTGCGAAGTGCCGGGTTTGATGAGATTCTCGGGGTTTTAGGGCTACCGGAGCTGAGCCTGGGCCACACCCCCCCCACCCCATTGGAGTACGGTCTGGAGGAGGCTGCCCCAGCTCGTCGCCAGGGCCCCTCTGAAATTACCGGCATTGTCACCCTGGTGGCGGTGGTGTTGTTTGGCGCCGTGATGGCCACCGAAATTCTCAACTTCTCCGCCTTGACGGAGATCGTCCGGGCCATTCTGCGGATTGGGGCTCGGGTGCTCAGTGGCGTGGTGGTCTTTGCCCTAGGGCTCTACCTGGCTAATCTAGCTTTCCGCCTGGTCAACGCTATGGGTACCAGTCAGGCCAGGGCGCTGGCCCAGGCGGCTCGAATCGCGGTGATCACCTTCTCCGGTGCCATGGCCCTACAGCAAATGGGAGTAGCCACCGACATTGTTAACCTGGCCTTTGGGTTGTTGTTGGGGGCGATCGCCGTTGCCGTTGCCATTGCCTTTGGCTTGGGGGGCCGGGATGTGGCCTCCGAACAAATTCGGGAATGGTTAAGTGGGTTCCGGCAACGATAAAGGGAGGATCTTGGGGGCCTGGGCTATAGTCCAGGCCCCCAGGGCCATGCATACCGTAGTCTGGGATACTTTTTCTAAGATCAGTCTCCTGCTATTGGTCGTACTGAATTAAATAGAATAGGTGCTTCATGACCCCTGATACCCCCGCTAACTCCCCTGGCGATGGCATTTTCCAAACCCCCAATGGGCAATCCAGCGAGGCCCAACGGGCGGTGGAGCGCGAAGCTCGCCTGCCCTTGACGGGCTGGCAGCAGGAGGTGAGCCAGGGGTTGGAATACGGGCTGGAGGCGGCTGACAGCATTCGCGATCGCACCATTCCCACCTTCTCCCGCGGCGAACTGCCCCACTTTGCCGGCATCAACACCTTTCTTAAGGCCCCCTACCTGGAGGATGTGCGTCAGGTGGGTAACTACGATGTGGCGATCGTCGGGGTCCCCCATGACTCTGGCACCACCTACCGGCCGGGCACTCGCTTTGGTCCCCAGGGTATCCGCCGCATCTCCGCCCTCTACACCCCCTACAACTTCGAGCTAGGGGTTGACCTACGGGAGCAGATCCGCCTCTGCGACCTCGGGGATATCTTTACCATTCCGGCCAACAACGAGAAATCCTTCGATCAAATCTCCAAGGGCATTGCCCACATCTTTAGCTCCGGCGCCTTCCCTATTGTTCTGGGGGGGGATCATTCCATCGGCTTCCCCACCGTGCGGGGTATCTGCCGCCACCTGGGGGACCGCAAGGTGGGCATCATCCACTTTGATCGCCATGTCGACACCCAGGAAACCGATCTAGACGAGCGCATGCACACCTGTCCCTGGTTCCACGCCACCAACATGGCCAACGCCCCCGCCCACAACCTGGTGCAGTTGGGGATTGGTGGCTGGCAGGTGCCGCGTCAGGGGGTCAAGGTGTGTCGGGAGCGGGCCACCAATATTCTCACCGTCACCGACATCACCGAAATGGGGCTGGATGCCGCCGCTGACTTCGCCCTGGAGCGGGCCCTGGACGGCACCGACTGCGTTTGGATCAGCTTCGACATTGATTGCATTGACGCCGGCTTTGTCCCCGGCACCGGCTGGCCCGAACCGGGTGGGTTGCTGCCCCGCGAGGCCCTTGCCCTGCTGGGCAAGATCCTGCGCCGGGCCCCCATTGCTGGTCTGGAGGTGGTGGAGGTGTCACCGCCCTACGACATCAGCGATATTACCTCCCTGATGGCCACCCGGGTGATCTGTGACACCATGGCCCACCTGGTTTTATCCGGCCAACTCCCCCGCCAGGAAAAACCCGCCTACATCCACCCCATCGCCAACCTGGGGGTGGACACCGCCTGGACCTGAGCAGTCGATCGCCCCATGCATGAAACCGACATGACCAAGGCCCTGATTCTCACCGTCAGAGACTGGTGGGAAGCTCAGCCAGGCCGGCCCCAGATCAAGACCGTGCATCTAACGGTGGGGCAGTTTACCGGTGTGGAGCCCGCCAGCCTGCAGTTTGCCTTTCGGGTGCAGACTCACCAGACCTTTCTGGAGGATGCCCAGTTGGCGATTAGGGAAACCCCCCTAGTGGCCTTCTGTCAAGCCTGCCAGCAGGATTATCGCCCCACCCTGGGGAGTTGCTATAGCTGTCCCACCTGTGCCTCCCCCATGGAGGAGATCCGTTCAGGGCGAGAGTTGAAGATTGATCGGATCGAATGGGTGGGAGATCCCAGTCCATAACCCTATTCCCTAGCCATGCACCAAACCCACGACGCCGCCCTCGGTCTTAACCTGCTCCATGCCAACCAGGCCGGCGCTGCCCACAACCGTAGCCATTTTGATCAATGGGGAATTACCTGTTTCAACCTGATGAGTAGCCCTGGGGCGGGCAAAACCAGTCTGCTAGAACGCACCCTGGCCGCCCTCAGTGCCGAACTGCGGATCGCGGTGATTGAGGGGGATATGACCACGGAATTGGATGCGGAACGGCTGCGACGATCGGGGGTGCCGGTGATCGCCATCAACACCGGCCGCGCCTGCCATCTCGATGCCCAGATGGTGGCCGGCGGCCTGCACCGCCTTGCCCATGACTACGACCCTGGCCAGTTTGATCTAGTGCTGGTGGAGAACGTCGGTAACCTGGTCTGCCCCGCCGAGTTTGAGGTGGGGGAACACGCTAAGGTAGCCCTTCTGAGCCTGACGGAGGGGGAAGACAAACCCCTGAAATATCCGATCATGTTTCAGGCCGCCGATTGTTTGCTGATTACCAAGCTAGACCTGGCCCCCTACCTCGATACGGACCTGACTCGGATTGAGGCCAACCTGCGTCAGATCAATCCAGTGGTCACCGTCATCGGTGTTTCCGCCAAGACCGGCGAGGGCCTGGAGGAGTGGTATGACTGGGTACGGGCCCAGCTCAACCAACCCCCCAAGGGCCGCCCGGGTTCGGAGCCAGGCGCTAACCGAAGCACTGTGTAGCCAAAACAACAGAACTCCAGGTCGTCAATCCGTTACTACATGCTGTAGGTCGGTGGGCAATCTGGTTAGGGGCGTCCCGCCCTTCAGGCCCGACCCCGCTGCCGGCTTTGTTGCGATGGAACTTGCCATGCCCCGTCGATCACTGATTGTCACCTGTCTGCTATTCATTGTTACCCTGGCCCTGACCGTGAGCTGCGGTAATCTTGGCGGTCAGCTGTCAACCCAAACCGACCCTGGTAACCCGACGGCCCCAGCGGTGCGCCTGGGCTTCAGTGCCTGGCCGGGCTGGTTTCCCTGGCAGGTGGCGGAGGAAGCGGGCATATTCAAGGCCAATCAGGCGGCGGTGGATTTGACCTGGTTTGACGGCTACCTGGAATCGATCAACACCCTGAATGCAGGCCAGATCGACGCCAACAGCCAAACCCTGGGGGATACGGTTAACTCCCTTGCCGGCGGGGCCGATCAGGTGATTGTGCTGGTGAATGACAACTCCACCGGCAACGATCAGGTGATTGGGGCGGAGGGCATCAATAGTGTGGCTGACCTGAAGGGTAAGAAGGTGGCTGCTGAGGAGGGTACGGTGGATCACTTCCTACTCCTCAAGGGTTTACAGGAGGCTGGCATGACGGCGGCGGACATTGAGTTTGTGCCCCTGGAGACGGGGCAGGCAGCGGCGGCTTTTGTGGCCGGTCAGGTGGATGCGGTGGCGGTGTTTGCCCCCTTTACTACCCAGGCCCTGAAGCGACCCAACAGCAAAACCCTGTTTAGTTCTAGGGACTTTCCGGGGGTGATTTCCGATCACCTGGTGTTCTCCCGTCAGTACGTGGAAAGCCATCCAGAGCAGGTCCAGGCGGTGGTTAATGCCTGGTTCGCCACCCTTGACCATATCCAGAAAAACCCCACCCAGGCCCAGGAGATCATGGCCAAACGGGCTGGGGTTAGCCTGGCGGAGTACCAGGAGTACAACGACGGCACCCAAATTTTCACCATCGCTGATAACCTCAAGGCCTTCCAGCCCGGTAATGACATGGCCTCCCTGAGCTACTCCGCTGACCAGTTTGGTGATTTTCTGGTGCAGGTGGGCCTGGCCCAGCAGAAGCCGGACACCAGTCGCCTATTTGATGATCGATTTGTGAAGGCCTACGCGGCGTCCTAACCCGGTTATTGACCATGAGCCCCGCCGAATCTCGCCCCTCCATACAGCCCTACCTCAAGCCCCAAACCGTGACGCCTAGCCTGTTTTGGCGGCTGGCGGAGGATATCCCTAAGCCCCTGCAAACCGCCCTGATCGGGGCCTCCCTGTTGTTGCCCCTGTTGCTGTGGTGGCTGGTGACTACCCTGGGAAATATTGATCCCAAGTTTCTCCCCTCCCCGGCCCAGGTGATCGGGGCCTTTGGGCGCCTCTGGAGTACGGGGGAATTGATCCAGGATACGGTGGCTAGCCTCGGGCGGGTGGGGCTGGGGTTTGCCCTCACCATTCTACTATCGGTGCCGGTGGGGGTGCTGATGGGTAGCTTTGCTAGCCTGCGGGCTCTGCTGGAGCCCCTGTTTGCCCTGATGCGCTACATGCCCGCCCCTGCCTTTATCCCCCTATTGATTCTCTACCTCGGTATTGGTGAAGAACCCAAAATCGCCCTAATTTTCCTGGGTACCTTCTTTTTCAATGCCCTGATGGTGATGGATACGGTGAAGTTCGTCCCCAAGGACCTGATCGAGGCCACCTACATGTTGGGGGGAACTCGCTGGGCCATTCTGACCCGGGTGATTTTACCCCATATTCTGCCGGGTATCATTGATGCCTGCCGTATTAACCTGGCCGCCGCCTGGCAGCTAGTGATCGTGTCAGAACTGATTGCCGCCAACGAAGGGTTGGGGCGTCGAATTAGCGTAGCTGGACGATTTCTGCGCACCGATGAGATCTTTGTAGGGCTGATCGTGATCGGGGTGTTTGGGGTGCTATTTGATCTGTTATTTCAGTACCTGCTGCGGGTTAGCTGTCAGTGGGCCAGTCAGAAAACCTAGGCCAATCCCTAGGGCATCCGGTAATCTTCTCCCTCCCGATCCCACCATGTTCTTAGAAATTCACCAGCTCCATAAGCACTTTGAAACCGCCCAGGGTCCTCTAGTGGTGTTGCAGGACATTAATCTGGGGGTCCAGCAGGGGGAGTTTGTCTGTGCCCTGGGGGCCTCTGGATCCGGTAAATCTACCCTGCTACGCCAAATTGCTGGCCTCGACCAGCCCACGGCGGGGCAGGTGCGCCTGCAGGGACGGCTGGTGCGCGGCCCTGGGCCAGATCGCGGCATGGTGTTTCAGCACTACACCCTCTACCCCTGGATGACTGTCCAGCAAAACACTGAGTTTGGGCTGAAGCTCCAGGGGGTACCTAAAACCATCCGGCGGGAGCAGGCCAGCTATTTTCTCAAGGTGGTGGGGTTGACCGCCTATGCCCACCTGTTACCCAAGCAACTCTCCGGCGGCATGAAACAGCGGGTGGCGATCGCCCGCGCCCTGGCCTCAGAGCCCAAAGTCCTGCTGCTGGACGAACCCTTTGGCGCCCTGGATATCCATACGCGGGAAGCCATGCATGAATTTATGCTAGACCTCTGGCAAAACACCGGTCTCACCATCTTCATGATTACCCACGACGTGGAGGAGGCAGTGTTTCTGGCCAACCGCATCTTTGCCCTGGGGTCCCGCCCTGGCACCGTGCGACAGGTGATTACCGTCAACCTACCCCACCGCCACCGCGGTATCAAGCGCCACGCCAGCTTCCATGACTACCGCGATGAGTTGATGGACCTACTCCGTCAGCATGGTCAGGAGGCCCTGGTGGGGCTCTAGACCAGGCGAATGTGCTCCTGTTCTAACCGTTCCCGTTCCAGGGCCAGTTCCGTTTCCATTTCCTTGCCCAGGAAGTAGTTTAAAAAGGTCCGAATCACCGCAATCACGCCTAGTTTGGCTAATTCTTGGGTGGTGGGGGCCATGGTGGTGGCCAGGATGTCGGCCCCCAGCTGAAACTCCAAGGCCAGGGCTAACCAGGTGCCAAAGGAGAGGCGCACCTGATTAAAGGGAAAGGGTCGGCCCCGGTAACGCCGCTTTAAATCGAAGGATAGCTGCCCGGTCTTGACCAGGCCAGCTACGATACACAGGATGGAAATTCCCTCCAGCACCAGGGAGGCTACGGCCACCAGGTTGTCCAGGCCATACTCTACAGACTCTAACCATGCCATTGTTTAAGCCCCAGCCTATTTTGTTTACTATTTACCCTGTAGTATTTTTACAGTTCCAAGGGTCAGGCCCAAGCTACAGGGCACCACTGGCTTGCTGGCGAATTAACTGCTGCACCGCCGTCAGAGTTCGGTTAAGCTCGGGGCTGCGGTAGTTGGGGTCCCGGCTAAAGGCCTGTTGTTCCTGTTCTAGCATTAATACGTCTTCCCGCACCAGGCGGCGCAGTACGAAACTGGCGGAGTTGGTGAATAGGGATTTGCAGAATCGTCGCACCACCAGGGGAGTTTTGTGCAACTTAGGGAAGTTTTGCAGGGAGGTAAAGTGCAGCAGGTAGGCGCGGGTACGGCTGGGGCTGATGGGGCAAAATAGACAGTAGAGGGTAAATTCCTTTCCCAGGCTGGCCACCCAGTGGGGGTAGCGGTAGTACACGTCTAGGGGGGCCGGGTGGAGTTGGCGCAGGGTCGGGACAACCAGTTGAATGGCGGACCAGATCTGGTCGATCCGATAGTAACTTTCGGCGTCATAGTGGGCGTGGACCTGCGCGCCATCCACCTGTAGATCGGTCAGCACCGGGTTAGCCCAAACCTGGGCGGCACCGTGCAGGTGGCCATGGTACATATCCATCAGGTTCTCAATTAAAAAGGAGTAGTGGCAGGCCACATCAATGGTGGCGACGGAGCCGATAAAGTTAAGGTGCTCCCACTCCGGTACCCCCAGCGGGGGGGGTAAGGTCTCCACCGGCCGATCCCCTGGAAAAACCCAGATAAACCCATCCTGCTCCCGCACGGGGTAGGTGCGTAGCCGACAGCTGGGCAGCTTTTGTCGAGCTTCCAGGTAGGGCACCTGGGTACAGTGGCCCTGGGGGTCAAAGGCCCAACCGTGGTAGGCACAGACCAGGTGATCTCCCTGTACCTTACCCTCACTAAGCTTCACCTGGCGGTGGGGGCAGCGGTCCTCCATCGCATGGATTTGGCCCTGGCCATCCCGATAAATCACCAGAGGCTGTTGCCAGAGGGTGACGGACTGAGGCTTAGCCCCCACCTCCTGACTCTGGGCCACCACATACCAGTGGTTTAAATTTAGACCTAACTGTCGCAAAGCTTGAGGACTCGCCTCAGGACTGGCGATGGCGGGGAGGGGTTGGCGATCAAGGACATCCATACTTCTGACCACTGATTTCTGACTACTGACCACTGACTACCGACCAGGTTCGTCAGCCTAAATGTTTAAGACTCCTGTCGGATTGACCGACAGGATCGGACGGCGCTGCACCCCCTGTTGCTGCAGGATAGCGTTGGCGGCCAACAGCCCGCTACTCACCGCCCGCTCCATTAAGCCACAGGGGAAGGGCATGCGCACCCAGTCTCCGGCAAATAGGAGGTTGGCGGCACTGGTGATGGTTTGGGGCCGGTTGGCAAAGCTGCCGGGGGGAAAGCCCGCAAAGTTTTTCTGGTTGACCAACTGACGGTGCAGGATGGTGGCCCCCCGTAGATCCGGCACCACTTCGTAGAGTTCCGCCTCGAAGGTGTCGAGCAGATCGGCCTGGGTGGGAAACTCCTTTTCCTTGTAGCAGTAGGCGTGTAATTCCACCACGCTGCCGCCGGTACGTTCGGCCCAGGCGATGTAGTCTGCCTGAATGCGGTGGTAGAGAGTAATGCTATCGGTGAGCCGGTAGCCGGAGAGGGAGGTAAACCAGCTGTGGGGCCACTCGAAGTCCCGATCTAACCAAAATCGCCCCACGGCGAAGGGATCGGCCACCTCTAATTGGTTAACCTGACTGAGCAGTTGGGGCTCCACCTCCCCCTCCGCCAGGGAAAACAGCGCTTTGATGCCGGGGATATCGGCGGCCATGATGTAGTAATCGGCCTCCAGGGTTTGGGGTGGGCTAGCTTCACCGGGGAGCTGCGCCGCCACCAATTGCAAGCGATCGCCCTGGCGTTGCAGCACCTGAAAGCGGCTAAGATTTTCCTGGGCAGGGCCAGCGAGCACCTGCCCCTCGTTACCGTAGGCGGCCCCATGGCAGGGGCAAAGGTAGCCCGTGGCGGTGCTGTTGACCTGACGCTGGACGCTACAGCCCTGGTGGGTACAGGTGAGGGAGAGGGCGACCCTGTCCCCAGGGGTCAGACTGTAGAGTTGATCACCGGCGCCAAAGTACTCCAGGTCATTGGTGCTGAGTAGGGGGTTGCGATCCACCCAGAAGGGCACCGGGTTACTGGCCACCGTGCCCTTCTGGTAGGTTAGCCCAGCAACTTTGCCATCCTGCCAATTTACCCGGCTGACGGTTACCCCTGGCAACACCTGGCCCCCCTGGGCCTGAATGGCCGCCACCAGAGGATCCACCAAACAGCGGCCCATGTCCTGCTGGGTGCCGTTAAAGGCTAACCCCTCCGGATTGCCAAAGAAATAAAAGTGGAAGAACTGCATCAGCTCCCCAGCGCTGAGGCGATCCGGGGCGTTCAGGCTGGATTTGGCGAAGGGGAGGAAATAGAGATCGTAGAGGCCCCGGGGAAAATCCTCCCCCACCCAATCTGCTACGGAAATTTGATCCAGGCGATCGTAACTCTGGGGGTTACGGAAGCCGGTAATTTCCCGAAATACCTGCAGGTGTTTGAGATGGGTGAGGTTAATCCCCCACTCCAGGCGATTGCTAGAGGCAATGGCCAGGTCTACCACATTCCAGGGGAAGGCCGAACTGCTGGGGTAAAATACCTCGGGATTATAGTGATCCTTGTACATCAGGGAGTAAAACCCCAGGGACTGAAAATTCTCCCGAATATTGAGTTCGTCGACCAGGCTAAACAGGTTGTAGTACTGGGGAAAGAATCCGTGGAAGCCGTGCTCCATCATTAGTTGATCATCCCCCACCTGGATCGGCCAGCTGGCGATTTTACCACCGCACTGGGGCGATCGCTCCAGCACCGTCACCCTTACTCCCCGACGACTGAGCTCGTAGGCCGCTGCCAGACCAGCCAGGCCACCGCCAACCACCACCGCCGTAGTGGGCTGGGCCACGTAGGTGGGGAGTGCAAGTTGGTCCTGCTGAAAAACCGTAGGCTGGGGCTTACTCAGGCGAGAATAGCCCAGCAGGCCAGCTATACCGCCTAGGCCAAACAACTTGAGGACGCCACGACGGGCCAGGGTCTGGGCAAACAGCCCCTCCAGGGATTGACTCATGGGCACTTAGCAATGGCTCAACTCTAAAAACATTCAGGGCCAGACAGCCCCAGGGCGTGGAGAGAGCGACCTAGACAGAAATTACAATCACCCCTCCGGCCAGAGAAAGAAAATATCTAGCGGGCTAGGTTGCTAACCTGGGCTAGATTGATGGACAACCATAAGACATGCAAAACTTTACCACTAATGTTGAAGTTGTGTAAATTTAGGAATGAATTTCTTCTGTAGAAGGGAAAGGTCGATCAGGGACGAGGGGAAACTTCGACAAATTTGCCCAAACCTCTCGATCTATCAGGTATCCTAGGCATATTCTCTGGGTTCTGCCCAGGCTGATGGCAGTCCTAGGCTAGGGCCTGCATTTCAGTCCTATCGCCAACTCTGGCTCACTGCCAAATCTGGGCGATCCGTCCCTCCTGGATATCTCTGATGAGACCCTCTGCCACCGCCAGTACCGTGCTGATTCGTGCCCTCTTGATCACTGGCCTGGGGCTGAGTGGGGGTATGGTGGTCAGGGCGGAGACCAGCCCGAATGAGCGGTCCGTCGCCCCGCCCTCCATGGCCCTTGCCCAGGCTACCCCCACCGCCGCTGAACTGGCCCAGCTAAAACAGGAGGCCGATCTAGCCTTTAGTCGGGCTACCACTCTGTTCTTTGTTTTGTTGGGCAGCCTGGTGGTGATGCTCGGCGTAGGGGTGGTGATGCTCTGGTTGATGCGGCGATCGGTGATTCAAGAAGTGTCAGTGGTGGTGCGCAATCAAATTAACGACATTACCAACCTGGAACGGAAGATCCATGCGGCCACCCGTGATCTTGAGCAGGTTCTCAACCAGGCAGAGGAAATGGCCAGTGCTATTGAAAGCCGCACCGATCGCTTCCAGGAAGAGGCTTTGACCAAAAAGCAAGTGTTAAATCGTTTGGTGGACGATCTGGCGGAATTTAAAGCCCGCACCCTCAACGACTGGCAATCTACCCTGGCGGACCTGCAGGTCAAGCTGGAGGTCACGGAGGCGGATTTTGTCGGTCACCTATCCTCCCTACGCCAGACCGCTGACGACCAGGTGGTCAGCCTGCGTAAAGACACCCAACTGCAACGGGATGCGGTCTTTCGTACCTTGGAAGAGGCCCAGACCCACTTTCTGCGGGATGTGAACCGGCTCCGCAGCGACGTCGAGATTCACCAGGATGGGGTTCTACAGAAATTGAACCAGGGGCAGGCCAGTTTTAGCGATCGCCTCACCAGTCTGACCACCACAGTCCAGGAGGAGCGCGACCGGGCGATCTCAGCTCTGGCGGATCTGCGGCAGCAATTAATTGGCCAGGCCGGTGAGCAGGTGGAAAAACAGGCCGCTGCGATCGCCGCCGATCTGGATCGACAACGGCAGATTAGTTTAGAGCGTCTGCAAACCCAGGAACAGGAGGTGAGCGGCCAACTCCATGATGTGCAGGTGGGCATCTACGGCCATCGTGACCTGGCCATGGATACCATCCAACGTAACCTGGATGAGTTTAGTCAGCGCTTTGCCAACCTGCGGACCGAAGTCGAATCCCAACGTAATCGAGTCTTGCAGGATTTGCGCCAGTCAGCGGATGACTTTCTGGGGCAGTTTGGTAGCCTCAAGGTAGACCTGGAGCAGGGGCAGGCTAGATTGATGGCCCACCTGCAATCCACCGCCGACCAGACCCTCGACCAGTTTTCTCGCTTCCAGGCCCAGGTGGAGTCGAGTCAACGCCGCACCCTGGCGGACTTTGACCAGGTTAACCAGGATCTACAGACCCAGCTGGGTCAAATGGCAACCACGGCAGAAATCCAGAGATCGACGGTACTCAAGGATCTGGAGATCACTGCCCAGACCTTTAAAGACCAGTCCGAGGCGTTGCAGGGCCAGACCCTGGAGCGCCATCGTCAGGTGCTGGATAACCTGGAGACGATGGAGGCGGCCCTGGCGGAGCAGCTGGGGCAGGTGCGGGAGCTGATCTTTACCAAGCGAGATCGAGTCTTCGACAAAATTGATGAATTTGACCGACGCCTCAGTGAAGATCAGGCTACCCTGCTGGCCACCGCTACGGAGCGGCAGGATCAGCTCCAGTCCCAACTCGACTCCCTGATGGCAACCATCGCCGATCAGTTTAGCCAACTCCAGGCCGACGTGGAGGCTGGTCGAGACCTGGCCCTGACGGACCTGACTACCCTGCAGCAGACCTACAAGGTGCGGTTAGAGGCTATCCAGGCGGAGGCCCAGAGTCAAAAACAGGAGATTATGGCTCGCCTCGGGGAGGTCACCCCCCAGTACCTGGCCGACTCCTTTATGAGCGAGACCCGCCAGCAATTTACCACCCTTACCGATAAGCTGGGCCGGCTAGAGACCAATCGACCCGAGCTATTCCTGACGGCGGATGAGTATATCGACAGCGGCGATCGCCATCTAGCCCAGGCAGACTACAACCTGGCCCTAGCCGACTATGACCGGGCCCTGGAGATTCAGCCCGGCAATGTCAAACTCTGGCTCAACCGGGCTAAGGCCCAACAGGAACTGGAGCAACTGGAGGCGGCCCTGGACTCCCTGGATCATTTGCTCAGTTTGAGCCCCCAACACAGCCTGGCCCTATACCAAAAAGGGCTCTTGCTGCGGGAGTTACGCCGTCCTGAGGAGGCTCTGGAGGTGTTTGATCGGCTCACCCAGTTGACCCCTGAGGATGCCAAGGTATGGTTGAACCGGGGCATGGTGCTGAGTCGCCTAAAGCGGCGGGAGGACGCCATTGGCGCCTTTGATCAAGCCCTGGCCATCAATCCGGATTACCATGAGGCCTGGGTCAATCGGGGGGTTTCCTATGGTATTTTGCAGCGCCATGAGGACGCTTTCCAGTCCTTTGATCGGGCGGTCCAGATCCAGGCTAACGATGCCATCGCCTGGCTAAATCGCGGTCTTTCCCTACTAGAACTAGAGCGCTACGATCAGGCCCTCACCTCCTTTGATCAGGCTATCCGTTTCAACCCCACCAGCCCTAAGGCCTGGGATAATCGGGGTGTCACCCTGGTCAAGCTGGGTCGTGATGATGAGGCTCTGGTCAGCTTTGATCGGGCGGTCGGCCTAGATAGCGACTATGCCCAAGCCCACTACCATAGGGCAGTTTGCTATGCCCTACAACGTCAGACCGATCTCGCCCTTGAGTCCCTACAGCAGGCTGCTCGCCTCGACCCTGACTACCGCGAGGAGGCCCGCACTGACCCCGCCTTTGACGGCTTTTGGAGTAGTCAGTGGTTTCGGGAGCTGGTGGAAAAGTAGCAAAGTGTACGGTTTTCCCCTGGGGTAAGCCCTAATGCTAAAAGCAAGGTCAACCTGGATAATAAGATTGTTCCTCAGGCTTGATGGATAAACCCCCAGAATTGCCTGCTTTGATAAATTGAAGCATCCGATGCAGACCAGAGATGACTGGTTTTTGATAATGAATTGCCATAGTTAACAATTGACTTTCGGGTGTAGCTCTGGCAAGAAGGTTTAGGACTCGGTGGATCGCTAAAAGCCCTGATGGGGTAGCTGTTCTGAACTGATTCCATCTTCATAAGGCTCCAGCTATCATCCAATTCTTCAGAAACAAAATCACTGTTGGGGGAGTCATTAAACGTTACGAAGTCTGAAAAGGCTTTACGGGTCAGAAATATTGACCTACCCTGGGAGGGTAATCAGATGGTCATCAGCTACGAAGTTTTTGGTTTATGCGAGCGCAGCCTCCACTCCACGGGAGCGAGAAGGTTTTTCCAGGGTTGCTCTCCGATCCCGTCAAAGCCAGACATCTATCTATTCCATTCCCCTTGCCCCCGACCAAAGACTAAGCAAGAGGTGCTTATTTCCTTAATTTTTTAACCCTCAGTCTTGTCTCCTCAGGGTAAGTTTCGATTTCCCATCCGTTCAGTAATTAGTCTCGGTGAACGGTGACATCAGCATTGTCAATGGAGGTTCCCTATGTCTAACGCCAAAACCCGCATACCCAGTGTCAAGCCTCATTACAGTGTGGATGCTGTTCGCACCTATCTGCACGAGATTGGGCGAGTGCCCCTGCTGACCCATGAAGAGGAAATTTTCTTCGGCAAGCAGGTGCAGGCCTATATGCTACTGCTGGAACTGAAGGATAAGCTGGCGGCCTCTTTAGATCGATTGCCGACCCTGGCCGAATGGGCTGAGGCAGCCCACCTGCCGGTAGGACAATTGGACCGCCAGGTGCAGTTGGGCGAGCGGGCCAAGCGTAAGATGATCGAAGCTAACCTGCGGTTGGTGGTGGCGATTGCCAAGAAATACCAGAAACGCAACCTGGAATTTTTGGATCTGATTCAGGAAGGTACCCTGGGTCTGGAACGGGGTGTGGAAAAATTTGATCCCACCAAGGGGTATAAATTTTCCACCTACGCTTATTGGTGGATTCGCCAGGCCATTACCCGAGCCATTGCCCAGCAGGCCCGCACTATTCGCCTGCCCATCCACATCACTGAGAAGCTCAACAAAATCAAGCGGGTGCAACGGGAGCTCTCCCAGAAACTAGGTCGTAGCCCTAACGCTGCTGAAATTGCCCAGGAACTAGAGCTCGATCCGAGGCAAATTCGCGAGTTTCTGGTGATGTCCCGCCAACCCATTTCCCTGGATGTTCGGATTGGTGATAACCAGGACACTGAACTGCAGGAACTCCTGGAGGATGATGGCATTTCTCCAGAAACCTTTACCGCCCAGGAAGCCCTGAAGCAGGATATTCGTAACTTGCTCTCAGAGCTTACCCCTCAGCAAAAGGAGGTGATTTCCCTCCGCTATGGCCTGGAGGACGGTAATGAGCTTTCCCTGGCGAAGGTGGGCAACCGTATGAATATCAGTCGTGAACGCGTGCGTCAGCTAGAGCAACAGGCCCTGAAACACCTACGGCGACGCAAGGCCATTATGCATGGCTACATTGCCAGTTAGGCTAGACCCACTGCACTAGGGGATTTAGCCTGCAGTGGTAGAGGGGGGTCGACTAAGAGGGTTTCGGTGCGGTTCCGTCCATTTTGCTTAGCCCGATAGAGGGCCTGGTCCGCCTGGTTGACCAGGCTCTCTAGAGGGGGCAGCGATGGGCAGGGCAACCAGCTGGTGACCCCTACACTGATGGTCACCGCTAGGTCTTCGTTTCCGATAGCAAATGGCCTGTCCCCCACCACCCGGCGGAGTCGCTCTGCGCCGTACCAGGCCTGGATGGCGTTGGTTTCTGGCATCAGCACAATAAATTCCTCACCGCCGTAGCGGGCTAGGATGTCACTCTGGCGAAGGTTTTCCTTGAGTCGCAGGACTACATCACGCAGCACTTGATCTCCCACCAGATGGCCGTGGGTATCGTTGACTGCTTTGAAGTGATCAATATCGATTAAAAGTAGACTGGTGGCGTGGTTGAAGCGGCTGGCCCGGGCGATTTCCCGCTTAGCTACCTCAAGAAAATGGCGACGGTTATAAACATGGGTGAGGGAGTCGCGAATGGCAAGCTCTTCAAGGGCTGCCTGGGTAGCCCGAATCTCGGTAATATCCTCAACCGCCCCTTCGTAATAAATCACCTGGCCATCAATTTCGGTAACGGCTCGGGCAATCACCCTTACCCAAAGGTCCCGTCCATCCTGACGGCAGAGATGTAACTCACCCTGTTTGAGGGGGCCCACCTGGTTCAGACAGGTTTGCCAGGCTTGGCTGGCGGTGGACTGCTGGAGGGTATCGGCGGCTAGGAAGGCAGTGCGATCGCTAAACCCAAACATCCCCACCAGGGCGGGGTTAGCATCCAACAGCTGGCCCTCAGGACTAAACCGACAGAGGCCCATGGGGACATGATCAAACAGGCTACGGTAGCGGGCCTCCGAGTCCTTCAGATGGCGTTCCATCTGTTTGCGTTCGGTGATATCCCGCATAAAGGTGAGGACTGCTGGACGCTCGTTAAAGTCAATCACTGATGCGTAGAATTCCACCTCCATGATCACCCCATTCTGACAGTTGAGTTGCCGTTCACTCCAGCACAGGCCAGGGATTTCAGCCCCTATGCTGGGTGGCCAGTGACAGGCTAGCAAGGATCGATAGTCTGTTCCGGGTAGGATTTGCTCTAACCGAATGGGTTGGTAGCTAACCGGAGATGAATCTACAGTAGACGGGGTCAGGTCGGATACCCCGTAGTCCAGAGTCTTGCCTGGGTAACCGATCCACCGTTGAAAGCAGCGGTTGCAGTAAACAATTCGTCCCTCTTGAAAAATCGCTACGCCGATATGGGCCTGTTCGACGATCTGGCGAAATAACATCGGTACTTGCAGGGCCTGGTAATCTGGCCAAGACCGGGGCGGCAGGGCAGCTAAGGTTGGCTTCTCTGGCATCGGTTGGTTGACGGTGGGGGTGGGCTGTAGGGCCAGGGCTGCCTCCAGATGTTCCAGGGCGGTTTCAAACTTACCCTGGGCTCGGTAGAGCCTGGCTAACTGCCGATGACAGATGGCGCTGGCACTAGAGTTTTGGGCTTTGAGGCTGAGGCATAAGACCCGTTTCCCCAGTTCAATGGCCTGTTCAGCGGCTCCCTGATCCAGGTAAATAGTCGCCAGGGGTGGTAGCACCTGGAGGAGGGCACCCAGGTCATTAGTCTCTTCAGCCAGGCTTTGAGCGGTAGTAAAAAGTTCAAGGGCCTGGGCAAACTCTGCCCGAGCCAGATACTCTTCTCCGCACTTTAGTAAGCCAGTCAACGTAGGGGGAGATGTGGTCATAGCGCAACCCTGTAGGCCAATGGAGGCAAGTCAAACCCTGGTGACTTGTGAATCGGCAAGGTGAGGAGGAAAACTACCTGACTCGAGCCACGGCGTTGTTTAGGGTATGGGCTTAACTTGCCCATATCGAGGAAACTGCCCATCACAATATTAAGAAAAAGCATTAAAAACCTATTAAAAAAACTTCACCATCGGGGATCAGAACTCAAAGGTCTGCTTACCTCCTGACTTTGCCTCTTCATAGATGGCTTTGATCGCCTTGGTTTAAGGGCTATCCTGAACTAATGGTGACCAGACCCAAGACTTTCGGGGACCCACTGGCCAGTGAGCAATTCCTATAGTTATACCGGTCACCTCTAAAGTAAATCAAAAGTTTTCTAAGCTCTCGCCAACTTGGGTTTTAGGATACAGGGAGATACATGTCGGGGCTAGGGCAGGGTTACCTGCAAAGCTCTGGAGACAATTTGCGATGGGTAATAGCAATAACAGGCCTGACCCTTGCCTGGTGGAGATTGGTTATGCAACAAATTCCTGCCCCGTTTTGGACCTTGGTCATCGGTATATCCGTCACCCTAATTAGTCTTTGGTTTGGACAAAATAACCATTTCCTGCCTGAGCAGGCCTCCGAGCAGGCCCCCCTGGTAGATGATTTGTTTAACGTCATGGTCACCATTGGCACAGCTCTCTTTATCGTGGTGCAGGGGGCAATTATCTACTCCCTGATTCGCTTTCGGCGACGCCCTGGGGATGAGGGGGATGGTCTACCGATTGAGGGTAATCTGCCTCTGGAGGCTTTCTGGACGGCTATTCCCGCGATTATCGTTGTGGGTTTAGGTGTCTATAGTGTCCTAGTGTTTCAAGATATGGGTGGGTTTTCCCCCGGTGGTCACCACCACCAGGGTACCCTGGTGGCTGCCGCACCCCATACCACCATGACAGCTATGGTTGACACCCCTGACCCGCTGCTGGCAGTCGCTGAGGGCGAACCAACTGGAGATCCTCAAGTCTATGGCTTTGGTGCCTCTCCCCAAGGGGAGGGGAGGACTCCTGATTTAACCGTAAATGTGACCGGCATGCAGTATGCCTGGATCTTTCGTTACCCCGACACTGGCATTGTAGACGGCGAGCTGCACGTGCCGGTGGGCCAGGATGTGCAGTTGTTGATCGAGGCCCAGGATGTCATCCATTCCTTCTGGGTACCCCAGTTTCGCCTCAAGCAAGACGCCCTGCCGGGGCAGCCTGCCGAGTTGCGGTTTGTAGCCACTCGGGAAGGCACCTATCCGGTGGTCTGCGCTGAACTCTGCGGTGCCTACCATGGGGCTATGCGTACCCAGGTAATTGTCCATTCCCTTGAGGACTATGGGGCCTGGGTGAATAGTCGGGTGGCCCAGGCTCCAGGGGCAGAGACGACCCTGGCCAGTGCACCCATCAAGGACCAGGGGAGTTACCTGGATCGCCTGGCTACTCACCTGGATCTATCCCCACCCGCGGTCGCTGAGTTGAGGCCAGCCTGAGCTGCTTAACACCCCTCTAATCGGAAATTCTAAATCTCTGGGTCGGTCTAACCAGCCTACCCAATGGTAAAAGCCCTTTTCGTTTTTCTTTTGATATACTCCTATGGCCCAAGCAGACCTGCAACTCAACGCCCCCATGTCCACTCCTGGCCATGGTCATCCGGACAAATGGAAGTGGTATGACTACTTCACCTTTAATGTGGACCATAAGGTGATTGGCATCCAGTACCTGGTTACCTCCTTCATTTTTTACCTGGTGGGGGGCTTTATGGCGGTGCTGATGCGGACCGAATTGGCCACCCCCGACTCTGATTTTCTCAATCCCAATCTCTACAATGCCTTCTTGACCAACCATGGCACTATCATGATCTTTCTCTGGATCGTGCCGGCTGCCATTGGCGGGTTTGGTAACTACCTGATCCCCCTGATGGTTGGGGCGAGGGACATGGCCTTTCCCAAGCTCAATGCCCTAGCCTTCTGGCTCAACCCTCCAGCCGGAGCCCTATTGTTGGCCAGCTTTTTCTTTGGTGGAGCCCAGGCTGGCTGGACCTCCTACCCTCCCCTCAGTGAAATTACTGCCAACGCCGCCCAAACCCTCTGGATTCTGGCCATCGTGTTGGTGGGCACCTCATCAATTTTAGGCTCGGTCAACTTTTTAGTGACCCTCTGGAAAATGCGGGTCCCCAGTATGAATTGGGACCAGATTCCCTTGTTTTGTTGGGCGATGGCGGCCACTTCCATCCTGGCCCTGTTTTCTACCCCCGTGTTGGCGGCGGGGCTAATTTTGCTGATGTTCGACATCAACTTTGGCACCTCCTTCTTTAAACCCGAGGCGGGCGGCAATGTGGTGGTCTACCAGCATTTGTTCTGGTTTTACTCCCACCCGGCGGTGTATCTGATGATTTTGCCCATTTTTGGCATTATGTCCGAGGTAATTCCGGTCCACGCCCGTAAGCCCATCTTTGGCTATAAGGCGATCGCCTATTCCTCCCTCACCATTTGCCTGGTGGGCCTGTTTGTGTGGGTACACCACATGTTTACCAGTGGCACAGCCCCCTGGATGCGGATTTTCTTCACCATTTCTACCTTGATTGTGGCGGTGCCCACCGGTATCAAAATCTTTAGCTGGGTGGCCACCCTGTGGGGTGGCAAAATTCGTTTTACCACCGCCATGCTGTTTGCGGTAGGACTACTCTCGATGTTTGTGTTTGGCGGTCTCAGCGGGGTAACCCTGGGGGCGGCCCCCTTTGATATCCACGTTCACGATACCTACTACGTCGTGGGCCATTTCCACTACGTTTTGTTTGGCGGCTCGGTATTTGGTATTTACTCGGCGGTATATCACTGGTTTCCTAAAATGACTGGCCGCCTGCTGAATGAGCGCCTGGGTCAGGTGCATTTTGTCCTCACCTTTATTGGTACCATTCTCACCTTTACCCCCATGCACCAGCTGGGTATGCAGGGTATGCCCCGTCGGGTGGCGATGTACGATCCCCAATTCATTAGTCTTAACCAGCTGGTTACCTTTGGGGCCTACATCCTGGCGGTATCGGTGATTCCCTTCTATATCAACGTAATCTGGAGTTGGATCAAGGGCCCCGTCGCTGGCCCCAACCCCTGGAATGCTCTCACCCTGGAATGGACGACGGCCTCACCCCCAATTATTGAAAACTGGGAAGTGCTGCCGGTGGTCACCCATGGTCCCTACGAATACGGTAGGGATCAACTCGAACCCCTAGGGGAGCAGGCTTAACCCCAGCTCTCCTCCGTTCCCTACCCCCTATCCCCTCTGATCACTATGCAAACCACCCTTGATTCCACCCCTGCTATTCCCGCCCATGGCGAAGGCCACCAGGATTTGCGGGTTTTGGGGTTGTTGACCTTTTTGGCCTCAGAATTTCTGATGTTTTGTGGCTTCTTTGCCGTGTTTCTAGTCTTCCGCAGTACCATTGCTCAATGGCCACCGGAGGGCACCGAGGTGGAGCTGTTGTTGCCTGGGGTGAATACCGTCATTCTGGTTGCCAGTAGTTGGGTGATTAACCTGGGTACTAAGGCCATTAAGAAGAATGATCTCGCCGGTTTACGGCTCTGGTTTGGGGTGACCGCCGCCATGGGAGCGGTGTTTCTAGTGGGTCAGGTCTATGAATATATGACCCTGGGCTACGGCTTAAAAACCAACCTGTTTAGTAACTGCTTCTACTTGATGACCGGCTTTCACGGACTCCACGTGTTTATCGGTCTACTGCTGATTTTGGGGGTGCTATGGCGATCGCGGCGGGCTAACCATTACACTGACCTCACCCACACCGGGCCAGAAATGGCGGAGATTTACTGGCACTTCGTCGACGTGGTATGGATTATCCTGTTTACCTTGATCTATCTGCTTACCTTGATTTAAGTCGATCGATCTAGCCTGTAGGAAGGCCCTACGCCCTAACACCCCTGACCAGATCTCCTGGTTGGGGGTGTTCACTAGCCTGGCCACGTTCGGGAAAAACCTTTTGTTGGGTGCCTGATTTCCCCCTCCCAACCCTGTAACGTAGAAAAGAAGGCAGTCCAGCCCTGACCCTAGGCTGTCACGTCTGTAGTCCTTGCCGTTGTTGCCGAAACCAATGGGGGTTTTTCTTTATTTTCTACGCCATGGCCAGACCGCCTATAGCCTGACCGGCGGGTATTGTGGTACCCCTGAAAACGATCCAGGCTTGACTGAGGCTGGGCTGGCCATGGCCCAGGAATTTGCCGAGAGCTATGCCGCCCTACCCTGGACGGCGGCCTACGTTAGTCCCCTGCGGCGGGCAGTGGAAACGGCCCAGCCCCTCTGCGATCGCTGCCACCTCCAGATGAAGCTGAGGCCGGGGTTGCGGGAGGTGATGTATGGCCGCTGGGAGGGGATGCATCCAAGGGCAGTGGATCAGGCTTACCATGACGAGTACGTGGCCTGGCTGACCGATCCGGCCTGGTATGCCCCCGTAGGGGGGGAGCGGGCGGTGGATATTGCCCGTCGCTCTGCCCAGGTGTTGGATGAAATTGAGCACACCCATAGCTCCGGCCATATTCTGGTGGTCTCCCACAAGGCCACTATTCGAATTATGCTCTCCACCTTGCTGGGCATTGATGTGGGTCGTTATCGAGACCGGCTGGATATGCCCGTCGCCGCGGTCAGCGTGGTAGAACTGGCGCAGCGGGGGCCCCTGTTCCACACCATTGCCGATCGCTCCCACCTGAGCGACGCCCTGCGATCGCTCCCCTGCACCTGAGGTTTCCCCCTATGCCCCTGAGGCTTTACCTCCTCCGCAACGCAGAAACCGAGTACTGCCGCACCGGTCGCTACTGTAGCCGGGATGGGGTGCCCCTCACTGACCACGGTAAACAAATGGCGGAGTTCTTTGCTAAGGCCTACTACCAACTGGGTTGGCAGGCTTTGTTTTGTAGTTCCCTAAACCACGCCCAAGCTACCCTACAGCCTCTGGTCCAGGCCACCGGCCTACCCTTTCAGTGCCGTGAGGATTTGCGTGAGCTGGGTTTTGGGGAGTGGGAGGGGCTGGCTCCGGAAGAGGTTAATGCTCGATTCCACGATGATTACATCCGCTGGTTAGCGGACCCCGCCTGGAATAGCCCGACTCGGGGGGAAAAGGCTATGCAGGTGGCCCGTCGTAGTTCTAATGTGCTGGCGGAAATTGAAAATACCTACACCGACGGTAATGTGCTAGTCGTGGCCCATAAGGCCACCCTGCGGATTATGTTGTGTACCTTATTAGGGATTGATGTGGGACGCTACCGCGATCGCCTGGCGATGCCTGTTACCGCCCTTTCCCTGGTGGAACTGCTGGAGTACGGTCCCTTTGTGCGCCGGTTTAACGACTGTAACCACCTGCCCCTATACCTGCGTCGACCCTGGGCTGGTAATGGGTCAGATAGCTAACAGCTAGTGGTAAGTGTCCAGGTGGTCCAAAGTGTCCTAGCCAATGTCAGCGATCTGGCTACAGTGCTTACATGGGAATCGATGGTGGGGGCAACATTGGGCTCATGCGGTCCGCTCCCTCCTCCAGAAGCACCTCTCGCAACAGGTTTACCTGCCCCAGGTCTGGAGCGAATGTAGACTGTTTCGTGCAACCTGGCTACGGCTATAATGATGACAAAGGGATAAATCTAAAGGAGGTTCTATGGCTACAAAAACCGCTGCAGAAATGGACCCTATATTCATCGATATTGGCATTAGCGCCGCCGATCGCCAGGAGATTGCCGCCGGTCTGTCAAAATTGTTGGCCGATACCTACACCCTTTACCTGAAAACCCACAACTTCCACTGGAACGTCACCGGGCCCATGTTCCAGACCCTGCACCTGATGTTTGAGGCCCAATACAATGAGCTGGCCCTGGCGGTAGATTTGATCGCTGAGCGCATCAGGGCCCTGGGCTTCCCCGCCCCCGGTACCTATCAGGCCTTTGTTGAACTGTCCTCCATTGCCGAGGCGGAGGGGGTGCCCCGCGCTGAGGAGATGATTCGCCAGCTGGTGGCGGGTCAGGAGGCGGTGGTGCGCACCGCCCGTTCCGTATTTCCCCTGGTGGAGAGGGCCCACGATGAACCCACCGCTGACCTGCTCACCCAGCGGATGCAGGTGCACGAAAAACCCGCCTGGATGCTGCGCAGCCTGTTGTCAGCCTAGGCATGGAGTCATTCTGCACCATTAAACCGGTTGGCTTCCCAAGCGCCGGGCGATGCTAAGGCAGCGGCTAAAGCTGGCGGTGGTTTTCACCGCCTGAGGTTCTGCGTGGGGCCGAGTGGCCTGGTAGCCCGCTGATTGTAGGGCCGCAATTAGGCGATCGCGATTCGGGATATCCATCCGTCCCCGTCGACCCATCTCCCCTAGCAAGTAGTAGTAGGGCGGTAAATGGGCCTCCGCCGCCATCACCTCCAACAGGTCAACCTGGGCCCGCCATCCCCACTCCTGGGCAAGGGTGGCCATGGTCCCCAGTTGATTATCGTCATGGAGGGGGCCGATCCACAGGGGGCCACTCACCACCACCCTGGCCTCGCCCCCCTCCAGTTGGCAGGGGCAGGACACCCGTCCCAACTGGGGCCAGATGAGGGTTTGCAGGTGGCCACAGCCATGGCAATAGGCGATAAACCCGTAGGTTTTCTCATCCAGGGTGACCTGGGGCACCAGGCGCACCATGACCCGGTGTACCTGGCGGGTAAACAGACTAAACAGGGGTTCTACCCCCAACCCGCGGCTGGCGGCGGTCTGGGCGGCTCGGCCCAGCAACAGACGCAGCCCCTGTTCGTGCACCGCTGGCTGCCAGCGGGCATGGGCGGAATAGATGCGTAGACTAGCCTGGGGATCGTGGCCACTGGTGGAGCGGCCGTCGGTGTTGGTCAAATAGAGAAGCCCCCCCAGACGGGTGGCCCCCAGGCCGGTGTCAATGTGGACCGCCGGGTTGCCAAAGTTATCGATATCCACCAGGTCATAGAAATCTCGATTCTGGTGGCAACGGAGGCAAAGCCGCTGGCTATTCTCATGGGTCAGCTGGTAGCGATGGGGGGGCAAAACCGCCAGGTTAGCCCTCAGGGTGGGGGCCAGATCGACATTACCCTCGTTGGCCCAAACCCAATCCGCCTGGGCCTCCAGGACATAACGTAGAGGCCGCACCCCAGAACCCGTCATGGTGTCTAGCACCCGCAGCTGGCCCCGGGTTTGACGATAAACATGGGCACAAAGAACAGCTAGGTCCCGGGCGATGGCACTTTCAGCCCGGTAGAAGGCAGGACCTGGGTTAAAGCTAGCCAGACCTTCCTGGTACACAATGTTGGTGGTCCTGCCCCTAGAGGGCCTCGAGAGCCAGGGTGAGGGCTGATTCTAATCCGGCCTTAGACAGTTCGGTTAGGACAAATACCTCCTGCACCGTTTTTCCCCGACGGGCAATCAGTTTAAAACCACCCCGAATCGGCACCGATACCTTCACCCGCATTTGCGGAGAGTGGGCCCGCACGTTAGCAATTACCCCGGGGGTCACCGTACCAATGCCCGGTTGCTCCAGCAGCTTTTCTAAAATCGGAATTAGACCAGGTAAATGGGTAGAGTGGTTCCAAACCAGGCGACTATCGGAAGTTTGTGTCATAAAAACCGTCTTTTTATTAAAAGAACCTTATGACTTGGATTATGCCTGTTCAAGGGGGGCCATCGTCAAGCCAGCTCGGGTAAGTTGGCTGTGGTATAACTCCGCTTGCTCCAGAGGACCCGTCCAAACAATGGCCTGTCCTTCGTTGTGGATCTGATGGGTGAGATCCCAGGCGTGATCGCTAGCCATGCCAGGAATATACTTCATCAAGCATTCCGCCACATGCTGGAAGGTATTGAAATCGTCGTTAAGAACAATAATTTTGTAGTTAGGGTAGGGGCGTCGGGTGGTTTGGCTAGTCTTTTCCGGCGCGATGGTGGGCGCTGAGGCCATCCCTTGAGGTGACAGCAAAATCATGGCGTAGGGTGATGACAATAGGGCGACGAACATGCCATTACTAAGATAGATGAACCGGTTGAAATGCGCTAAGGACTTTTTCTTGCAAAGGACCTCTAAGCCGGTAAGAGCCCCCTAGAGCGATCTCCGACTAATTGGTCCATCCTCGAGGGCAGGACTAGTTCAGGCACCCTAACACTATAGAATCAAAGGGCATGTCATTCTTTCTGCTGTTGCCCCCATGTTGCCCCCTCTTCATCACCTGCTGATCTTAAGTGCCCTAGGGCTGGGGATGGGTACCTCCCCGGCTGGTCTAGTCAGGGCCCCCCTTGCCGATCATCTCTTCGGGTCTAGTTTGCCCTTTGTCACTGAAACAACAGCGGCGACCGATCTTAGGGCCGACCATAACTTGGTACCAGGGCAGCGGGTTGGGCCGGTAACCGCCACCACCAGTCGGGTCCAGCTCGCCCAAATCTACGGTGAAGCGGTCCTTAGGGATGAATTGGTGCCTGTGGGGGAGGGCTTTACGGAGCCCGGCACCGTTGTCAACCCCGGTACTGATCAGCAATTCACCATCCTTTGGCTGGATCAACAACGCCGCCGTCCCCTCCTGGCTAAGGATTTTGGCCTCGCCTGGAAAACCCCCGAGGGGATTGGGTTGGGCATGACCTATGCAGACCTCCAGCAGGTGCTGGGCCGATTTCAGGTCTACGGCTTTGAATGGGATTACGGCGGCAGCGTCTCCCTCCAGGGTAGTCACCTGGAGACCTACTACGGTGAGTTAATCCTGCGCCTGAGCGCCGATCAATCTGCCATTGCTCAACATCCCCAGGCCTACCTGGCGGTCATGGGCGATCGCCTCTTCCCCAGCAATGATCCTAACCTGGCGGTGTTAGACCTCACCGTTACCAGTATGCTGGTCTACCTCAATAAAACTGGTGAATAATCCAGCACTTTGGCCCTGGGGGACTCACCATGCTGAGCATGGCTGAGCTGACCCTTAACCCTTAACATTAATCAGGGTATTGCTATGGTTACACCCTGGCATCAGCATCCGGGCCATGTTATTGCATTTGACCAGCCTGTTATGGAAGTTTTGTTTGACTCAGGGTCTTTAACGGTGATAGAATCGAAACTTATGAAAAGTTTAAGTGATTGCCTATCCACCGCGTCTAGAGTCGCCTAATATGCCCACGATTCAACAATTGATCCGGAGTGAGCGCCAAAAGATTGAGAAGAAGACCAAGTCTCCGGCTCTCAAAAGCTGCCCCCAGCGACGGGGGGTTTGCACCCGCGTTTATACCACTACCCCTAAGAAGCCCAACTCTGCCCTACGTAAGGTGGCTCGGGTGCGTTTAACCTCTGGTTTTGAGGTCACCGCCTACATTCCGGGGATTGGTCATAACCTGCAGGAACACTCCGTAGTCATGATTCGGGGAGGGCGGGTGAAGGACCTGCCGGGGGTGCGCTATCACATCATTCGGGGCACCCTGGATACCGCTGGGGTTAAGGATCGTCGCCAAGGGCGGTCTAAGTACGGAGCGAAACGACCTAAGCAGTAGGGAGGGTTGGATAAAGGGTTTGATAAAACTCCTCAACCCTTTATTCCTTACTTTTTATTAAGCCTTTGGTCCCATGTAGTTGTTTGTGGAAGCCTGATTATGTCTCGTCGTACCGTCATCCAAAAGCGTCCCATCCCTGCCGATTCAGTTTATAACAGCCGGTTGATTACCATGATGAGTCGTCGATTGATGACCAGTGGTAAGCGTTCCCTGGCCAATCGTCTGGTTTATGATGCCTTCGCCCTGATTAAGGAGCGCAGCGGCGGTGATCCCCTTGATGTATTTGAGCGGGCGGTACGGAATACTACCCCCCTCGTGGAGGTTAAGGCTCGTCGGGTCGGTGGTGCTACCTATCAGGTACCGATGGAGGTGCGCAGTGATCGCGGTGTAGCCCTTTCCCTACGATGGCTCACGCAATTTGCTCGACAACGGGCGGGCAAGTCCATGGCTATTAGGCTGGCTAACGAGCTCATGGATGCTGCCAATGAGACTGGCGGGGCGGTCCGCAAACGGGAGGAAACCCACCGTATGGCTGAAGCTAACAAGGCCTTTGCCCACTATCGCTATTGATACGCCACTGCTTGGGGCTGGTTGCTGAATCGCTAGCCCCTCCTAGGAACGGCTCCTTGTCTGCTATTGAATAAACTTTCCCGCCCGGGGGTATCGTTGAAGCTAGTCAGGATATCTATCTGGATTTGCGTTAATTAAGCCACCCTGTCCTAGGTATTCTGGCCAGAGCTAAATTTTCGCCTAACTGGTCTGGAATACTTTTACAACACTTTTAACCAGAGTCGAGTGGTTAGGGGGTAATCAGGAGGTCGATATGGTTCGCACAATTCCCCTTGAACAGGTTAGAAATATTGGTATTGCTGCCCACATTGACGCGGGTAAGACTACGACGACGGAACGAATTCTTTACTATTCTGGCATCGTTCACAAAATTGGCGAGGTTCACGAGGGTACGGCCGTAACCGACTGGATGGAGCAGGAGCGGGAGCGGGGCATTACCATCACTGCTGCCGCTATCAGCACCAGTTGGCGGGATCATCAGATCAACATTATTGATACCCCGGGCCACGTTGACTTCACCATTGAGGTGGAGCGCTCAATGCGGGTACTAGACGGAGTAATCGCGGTGTTTTGTTCGGTGGGGGGGGTGCAACCCCAGTCCGAAACCGTATGGCGCCAGGCTAATCGCTATCAGGTCCCCCGGATTGCCTTTGTCAACAAAATGGACCGCACCGGCGCTAATTTCTTTAAGGTCTATCAGCAACTGCGCGATCGCCTGGGGGCCAACGCCGTCGCCATCCAGGTGCCGATCGGCGCAGAGGCAGATTTTCAGGGAGTCGTGGACCTGGTCAGCCTGAGGGCCCGTATCTACCACGATGATCTGGGGGAGAAAATTGAGGACGCTGAAATCCCGCCGGTAATGGAGGCGGTGGTGGAGGAGTATCGGACAAAACTGTTGGAGGCGATCGCTGAAACCGACGACACCCTCATGGAGAAATACCTGGAGGGGGAGTCAATTTCCACCGCCGAAATCATTGGGGCCCTACGCCGGGGGACTATCGCCGGCACTCTGGTTCCCGTACTATGTGGCTCTGCCTTTAAAAATCGCGGGGTTCAACTCCTGCTGGATGCCGTAGTCGACTATCTCCCCGCTCCCATTGACGTTCCTCCCATTCAGGGCCATCTGCCGGGGGGTGATGTGGCGGAACGTCAGGCCAGTGACGAGACTCCCCTGGCCGCCCTGGCCTTTAAGATTATGGCCGATCCCTACGGACGTCTCACCTTTGTCCGCATTTACTCCGGCGTACTTAACAAGGGCAGCTATGTCTATAACGCCACTAAGGATAAAAAGGAGCGCATTTCCCGACTGATCGTTTTAAAGGCCGATGACCGCATTGAAGTTGATGAATTACGGGCTGGAGATCTGGGGGCCGTGATTGGCCTTAAGGACACCTTTACGGGAGATACCATTTGCGATCCTCACCATGCCATCGTGCTGGAGTCTCTCTTTGTTCCTGAGCCGGTGATTTCCGTGGCGGTGGAGCCTAAAACAAAGCAAGACATGGATAAACTGGGTAAGGCCCTACAGTCCCTATCGGAGGAAGATCCCACCTTTAAAGTCAGCATTGATCCCGAAACTAACCAAACCGTGATTGCAGGCATGGGAGAGCTCCACCTGGATATTCTGGTGGACCGCATGCTGCGGGAGTTTAAGGTGGAGGCTAACATTGGTGCACCCCAGGTGGCCTACCGGGAAACCATTCGCCAAGCTACCACCGCTGAAGGCCGATTTATTCGCCAGAGTGGTGGTAAAGGTCAGTATGGCCATGTGGTGGTGGAGGTAGAACCCACCCCCGCTGGTTCTGGTTTTGAGTTCGTGTCTAAAATTGTAGGAGGGATTATTCCCAAAGAATATATTCCTTCTGCCCAACAGGGCATGAAAGAAGCCTGCGAATCTGGTATCCTAGCTGGGTATCCGGTGATTGATTTAAAGGTTACCCTGACCGACGGCTCTTACCATGAGGTAGATTCTTCGGAGATGGCCTTTAAAATTGCCGGGTCCATGGCGATGAAAGAAGCCGTCCTGAAGGCATCTCCCGTCCTTCTTGAGCCCATTATGAAGGTCGAGGTTGAAGTTCCGGAAGACTTTCTGGGTGATGTCATGGGAGATTTGAACTCCCGACGTGGTCAGATCGAGGGCATGGGAACGGAGGTAAGTGTTGCAAAGATTACTGCCAATGTTCCCCTAGCTGAGATGTTTGGTTATGCTACCGACATCCGCTCTAAAACGCAGGGTCGGGGCATTTTTTCAATGGAATTCAGTCATTATGGCGAGGTTCCTCGCAATGTGGCTGAGGCCATTATCTCTAAAAACAGTGGGAACGCTTAGAAAAGGAAAGGACACGTAACGTAAATGGCACGCAGTAAGTTTGAACGGACTAAACCACACGTCAACATTGGTACCATTGGTCACGTTGACCATGGTAAAACCACCCTCACGGCGGCAATTACCATGACTTTAGCGGCCGGGGGTTCGGCTGAAGCTAAGAAATATGAGGATATCGATGCCGCCCCCGAGGAAAAGGCTCGCGGTATTACCATTAACACGGCCCACGTTGAGTATGAAACAGAGACTCGTCACTACGCCCACGTGGATTGTCCTGGTCACGCCGACTACGTGAAAAACATGATTACGGGTGCTGCCCAGATGGACGGCGCTATTCTAGTTTGTTCTGCGGCGGATGGCCCCATGCCCCAGACTCGGGAACATATCCTGCTGGCCCGCCAGGTGGGGGTACCCAGCCTGGTGGTCTTCCTCAACAAGCAGGATATGGTCGACGACGAGGAATTGCTAGAGCTGGTGGAACTGGAAGTACGGGAACTGCTAGATTCCTACGACTTTCCCGGTGACGATATTCCCATCACCCCTGGTTCTGCCCTGCAAGCAGTGGAAGCCTTGACCAAGAATCCGAAAATTAAGCGTGGCGAAGACCCGTGGGTAGATAAGATTCACGCCCTGATGGATACCGTTGACGAGTATATTCCTACTCCTGAGCGGGCCATAGATAAGGACTTCCTGATGGCGGTGGAGGATGTGTTCTCCATCACCGGTCGGGGCACGGTGGCCACCGGTCGGATCGAGCGGGGTAAGGTGAAGGTGGGTGATACCGTTGAACTGGTTGGCATTAAGGACACTCGTAGCCTGGTCGTCACCGGCATCGAAATGTTTAAGAAAAGCCTGGACGAAGGTATGGCGGGGGATAACGCTGGCTTACTCCTGCGGGGTATTCAAAAAGAGGAAATCCTGCGGGGTATGGTGCTGGCTAAGCCCAAAAGTATTACCCCCCATACTGAGTTTGAAGGTGAGGTTTATATCTTGACCGAGAAGGAAGGTGGTCGCAAAACCCCCTTCTTCCCCGGATACAAGCCTCAGTTTTACGTCCGGACCACCGATGTAACCGGTGTTATCAAGGCCTTTACCTCCGATGAGGGTGATGCGGCTGAAATGGTGATGCCCGGCGATCGCATTAAAATGACCGTAGAATTGATTAACCCCATCGCCATTGAGCAGGGCATGCGCTTTGCTATTCGGGAAGGGGGACGTACCGTTGGCGCCGGTGTAGTGTCTAAGATTGTCAAGTAGGTTCTTCCTACCTTGGCCCTAGGCAGGGAAAAATGTGTTGAAGCATTAACACCGTTTTCCCTGCCTGATCTCTGATTCTCGTACCTTGACAATTGAACCCTTAGAAATTTCTCGGAGTACCTCCATGGCCACTATTCAACAACAGAAAATTCGTATCCGTTTGAAAGCTTTTGACCGTCGTTTACTCGACACCTCCTGCGAAAAAATTGTTGACACCGCCAATCGTACCAGCGCTACGGCAATTGGCCCTATTCCCCTCCCCACTAAGCGGCGGATTTATTGTGTGTTGCGATCTCCCCACGTCGATAAAGACTCTCGGGAACACTTTGAAAGCCGTACCCATCGTCGCATCATTGATATCTATCAACCCTCCTCCAAGACTATTGATGCGTTGATGAAACTGGACTTACCGGCAGGGGTGGATATCGAAGTCAAGCTATAGATTCTGGTTGTGCCAACCTGGAAAGGTTTAGCAACACCAACGGGGTAATGGTCCGGGGGGTGTGGTCAACTAGACAGTGATAATGGCCATATTTTGGCTGAAGTTAGATGGTCTGGGGTTGGGCTCAGGCCAATGCGGTGGGCAATTGGGTTAAAATAGTACTCTGTTAAAAAGTGTTACAATCCTATCCGCAGGCCTGGCTCAACCTGGCTTCCTAGAGGCATCCATGGCATTCTCCGATTCTATCTCCGTAAGGGAGTTACCGATTTTTCCCCTGCCAGAGCTGGTTCTGTTTCCGGGTAGGCACTTACCTCTCCATATTTTTGAGTTCCGCTACCGGATTATGATGAACACCATCCTTCAGGGTGATCGTCGCTTTGGGGTGTTGATGTTAGATCCAACCACGGGAGAACGGGCTCAGGTGGGCTGCTGCGCTGAAATCTTACACTATCAGCGTCTACCGGACGATCGCTTGAAGATTCTGACCCTGGGTCAACAGCGCTTTCGGGTACTCAGCTATGTGCGGGAAAAGCCCTATCGAGTTGGTTTGGTAGAGTGGTTAGAGGATAGGCCCAGCGATCGCGACCTCGCCCCCCTGGCCGCCGATGTGGATCGGTTACTGCGGGATGTGGTGCGGCTATCGGCTAAGCTTACCAGTCAGGAGATTGAAATTCCTGAAAATATTCCCGAGGTGCCCATGGAGCTATCCTACTGGGTGGCCAGTAATCTCTATGGTGTGGCTCTGGAGCAGCAATCCCTATTGGAGATGGATGATACGGGTAGTCGACTGGAGCGAGAGGTGGAAATTCTCACCTCTACCCGCAACCACCTAGCGGCTCGTACCGCCCTTAAAGATGTTTTAGAGTGAATGGCCCTCCTGCAACCGGCGATACTTGAACTTAGCTGCTGAAAGGTTTTCGGTGGCGGTGATCAAATCATAGCTACCGAAGTTCATCAACCGTTCGGTGCAGCCCTCCAGGGCAATAATGGCATCTTGACCCCTGGGTTCCTGACCGCCAGCCTCCAGGTCCACAAAAAAAACGTATTCCCCTAGGGCTCGTTTGGCAGGACGAGATTCAATTCGACTCAGGTTGATGGCATGGTCAGCAAATACTTGCAGGGGTTTTAGCAGAGCTCCCGGAGCATTCACTGGCAAACTAAAGGCTAGGGATGTGTAGGCTCCAGAGTTAGTTGGTGGAGTAATTTGGGCGGGACCCAGGACCCAAAATTTGGTGCAGTTGTCGCTGTGGTCGTTGATCTGGTGGGCCAAAACCGGTAAATTATAAAGCTCTGCCGCCCATTCCGAGGCGATCGCCGCTACCGTAGGATTATCGGACAGGTGCTGCAGGGGTTCCGCCGTAGACCGAGTCGGCACCAAAGAAGCCCAGGGGAGCCACTTCTCTAACCAAAGCTGACACTGGGACAGGGCCTGGGGATGGGAATACACCACCTGAACCGCCTCTAAATTAGCCGCGTAGGACAATAGCCCATGACGAATAGCCATGACCATAGCCCTCTGGATTTGTAACTGGTTGAATTGCCACAGGGCATCGAGGGTAGGGGTGACCCCACCCTCAACGGAGTTTTCCACTGGCACGATACTCAGGCTGGTAATACCCCTGGCGGTGGCTCCTATGGTGCGAGGAATGGTGGGAAATCCCTGCAGGGTTACCGGGAATCTGAGCTGTTGCTCGATCTCAAGGCTATAAACCAGGGCAGCGAGCTGGGAAAAGGTGCCATCGGGACCCAGGTAGGCAAGGGTTACAGTCATAGGGGAAATCGTGGGTAGAGACCAATGCCTGTAGGGTAGAATACTGGCTGGACTCACAGGGACCATTAACCAAAGCTTAACCCAGTTTAGGCGTAGTCTTTTAGTTTAATAGCAGGGTTGCCAGTAAAATATTTGGGGATTTCCCCTGGGTCAATTGGGACCAGAGGTTGGGGCAGACATAAGGTAGTACGCAGATAATCCTAGGGGAAGGGTAACCATGGGCGGTAGGACCAGGCTTAAGGTTCTTTTAGACAAAGCTCGATCAAACTATCTCACTATGATTCTGGCCACTGGCTCAGGAGCCTTTTTGCTAGGTATCGCTGTGCCATTGGTGAGTGCGTGGGCAACTCAGGCCGATCATACCCCCCGGTCCTTCGACCAATTTTTGCTCCCCCTGGCCACAGCCCCGGGTCTAGAGGCCTTTCCTACCCCAACCAGCAATGATAAGTTTTGTCGCATTGATCTGGCCTTATCAGAAGCTCTGGCGGGGAAGGAAGCGAGTTCACCGCTGTTTCGGTCCGCATCTTTAGGCCAGGTAGGTCTGACTTTGCAGCAGGCTAGGGTTCAGGACCTGGCGGTAGCTCCCTGGCCTAACCTGCACCCCCAGGCCAGGGAAGCTCGGGTGCCTATACTGATGTACCATGATGTCCTGGAGAAATCTGAGGTTTTCTTTGACCTACAGCCGGAGGACTTTGAGGGTCATCTGAAGACTTTGCTAAAGAATGGTCTAACCCCAGTCAGCCCCGATCAATTGGTCCATCACCTACGCACCGGTTCCCCCCTGCCCGAAAAACCCGTCGTCCTTAGTTTCGACGATGGCTATGCGGGTCACTATACCCATGTCTACCCGTTACTCAAAAAGTATCAGGTGCCGGCAGTCTTTTTCGTGTTTCCAGGCAAGGTAGATGGTAAAGTTGTTGGCCGATCCACGCTGTCCTGGGAGCAGCTAAGAACTATGGCCGCTGATCCCTTAATTACCATTGCCTCCCATAGCGTTACCCACCCAACCGACCTGCGTGCCCTTGACGATCAGGCCCTGGTCTATGAAGTTACTGAGTCGAAACGACGACTGGAGGAAGAGCTTGGGGTTCCCATTCGTTATTTTAGCTATCCAACCGGATACTACGATGAGCGGGTTAGTCAAGCGGTGGCTAAGGCAGGTTATTTAGCGGCTTTTACGATGCGGCAGAACACAGAGCAGTTTGCCGGAGCATCGGAATCCTTACTGGCGATCGAGCGCTTTGGTCAGTCCAGCTTACAAGGTTTGTTACATCAAGCGTGGGGTGGAGAACCCAGCGCCTCTACAATCCCCCCCCCAATTCCTACTCAGCGGCTGTCCTCTACTGGGGGTAGTCGGTTTGATTTTCATACCCCGGTGACAGTGAAGAAGCATGACTTCGATGCTCAGTCCCTTACCCTGATTCAGGGGGGGCAGCCAGTCACTATCCATGCCGACAGCCGTTATCAGCTGCCCAAAATCCTGGCTGGTACCAATGCCATTGGGGCCGTTGACGGGGGCTTTTTTTCCCTAGAGTATTTGGATTCTAACGTGATGATTGGTCCTGTACTTAGCCAAAGTACACGGCAATTTATCCCGGGTAATGCCAGCGAGAATCCTCGCCTGACGAGTCGGCCACTGGTTCTGATCGCTCCCAATCAGGTACAGTTTATTCCTTTTCATCCAATTCGTCACAATACCCTAGCCGGACTGCATCAGGCTATGCCAGGGGTGACTGATGCCTTTGTGGCGGCAGCCTGGCTGGTTAAGGATGGTCTGCCCCAACCCGCTAGTAGCTTTGGTAGCCTTTTTGACTTTGATGCAGAGCGTCATCGAGCCTTTTGGGGGATTAACCAGGCCGGGCAACCCGTAGTAGGGGTTAGCCACACCATGGTTGACTCCGTAACCCTGGGTCAGTTACTTCAGCAAGCTGGACTTTGGCAGGCGGTAATGCTTGACTCTGGTGCCAGCACCTCCCTGACCTATGCTGGCGAGTCTTTAGTGGGTTATGAACCCCGCCCTGTGCCCCATGTAGTAGCCCTAATTCCACCAGAGGCTAACGACGGTAGTGCCTGCCCCCTGGTAACGGAAGAGCCGCAGCTGAAAGCAGAGTAGCTTGGTTATTACTTTCATATACCCTGACAGCCCTTAAAGGAGCGACGGTGTTGGCGGGATGGACCAAGAATCTTTAAAGCCTGACGGTGATAGGCGCTGCCGTAGCCCTTATTAGTGGCCAGGCCGTAACCAGGATAACGACGATCCAACCGCACCATCAACTGGTCTCGCCAAATCTTAGCCAGAATACTGGCAGCGGCAATTTCCACATGGTGTCGGTCTCCCTGAATGACGGTTTGTTGGGTCACATCCAATTGGGGAATAGGCTGCATACCATCAACCAGGCAAAGGTCGGGTCGCAGGGAAAGACGCTCTATAGCTCGGGCCATAGCTAACAATGTGGCCTGGAGGATATTCAACCGCTCGATTTCCTGTGCCGAAGCCATACCCAGGGCGTAGGTAGTTGCTAAACTTTGAATGGGCTGCACCAGCTGTTGACGCTGAAATGCACTAAGGGCTTTACTATCGGTTACCCCCAAAGTCCCTAAGGGCCCACGGGCAGAATCCGATAGCACCACAGCCGCCGCTACCACCGGACCGAATAGGGCCCCTCGGCCAACTTCGTCGACTCCGGCGACTACTGTAACCATAGGCAGGTTTTAACCACTAGTTTCCTCGGTATCCGGTGACGTGCGACGCCGACGTCGGCGTCGCACGAGCGCATTGGCATCAGGCTCTAGGGCGGTGGCCGCCAACAGATCCTCTAGAGGCAGTTGTCCTGTGGCAATAGGCGATAGCAGCCCCACGTTAGGGTCAGTCAGGGGTAGGGTGTCTCCACTCCCATTTTGTTCGTCAGGCGTGGCAGGAGCCGGAGGAGTCTCAACAGGCTCTATGTCAGTCCCCCAGTCCGTCAGCCCAGGGGCCGATTGACCCGGTGTAACCACGGAAATGACCAGGTTGCGGGGTAGATCCTGGGTTTTCTGCGCTGGCGCTAGGACCAGAGGAGAAACCCCCATCAGAGCATAGACTCGTTGCTCATCGGGAGTCATTTCCACCGTAATCACCGGGGGTGGGGTAGTTGTTTTTTTCTCGGAGCGATTGGCCGAACGACCACGGCCCAGACGACCAGGGGGCTTCTCCTCATCCTTAGCTAGTTCCAGGATAGGTTCCTCTGGGGGCGGCGGGGGTATCTCCCGCATCAAAGATCCTTCCCTAGGGATGGGGGCCTCCCGTCCATTGCCGCGGGAGGGAAGGGTATCTCGCCGTCGCCGTCGCCGACTTGTCTTACCAGACTTGTCTTGATAACTGGGATGGTTAATTAGATCGAGTTCCTGTAGGTCGGGCTGTAGTTCCAGACTAGCCAGAGGCGTCTCCCGTAGGGCAGGAGCACTATAGATAGGCTCTGACACCGAGGGGAAAGCTACCAAACTCTTAGCTACAGATGTTGCCTCGGCTGACCCATCATCTGCGGGTAAGTAGGCCAGGTGACCCAGGCCACCACAGGTGGGACAGGGCCGACCAAAGAGTTCGTAAATATTCTGACCCTGACGTTTGCGAGTCAGTTCTACTAACCCTAGCTCAGAGAGCTGAGAAATTTGAGGACGGGCTTTATCGGATCGTAGGGCCTTACTAAAGTGCTCTAGAACCTGCAATTTGTCTCTACGAGAGTCCATGTCGATAAAGTCGACAATAATCACTCCAGCGATATTCCGTAGACGCAGTTGACGGGCAATCTCAGTAGCCGCTTCGCAATTTGTCCAGAGTACGGTTTCCCGGGCGGTGGCGGAGCGGGTAAAGGAACCAGAGTTGACGTCAATTACCGTTAGGGCTTCAGTCCGCTCGATAATGATATAACCACCGGACGGTAGATCCACCCGGGGTTTAAGAGCCTCTCGAATAGCTGCATTGACACGGAAGTATTCAAGGATAGAAGCCCGATCTCGATGTTGATCAATCAGCACACCCCCTGGCACTTGCCCTCCGCTCCAGTTAGCCAGGTGTTGTTTGACCCGTTTCAAGCCTGTACTTGAGTCCGTCACAATCCGGTTTACATCAGCACTATAGACATCCCGAAGCACGCGCTGAATAAAATCATCATCCCGATTGAGGAGAGCGGGGGGACGGGTAGAAAGGGCTTGCTGTTGAATACTCTCCCACTGCCTCTGGAGAGCCTCCAGATCCTCGATGATGGCATTTTCACTAATACCCTCCGCTTCAGTCCGCACTAATAACCCCATACCGGCTGGCTTAATTAAAATTGCCAGGGCTCGTAGGCGATTACGCTCATTTTCATTGCGAATGCGTCGGGAAAGGTTGACCCCTCGACCATAGGGCATCAGCACCAGGTACCGGCCAGGCAGAGTAATATTTCCGGTTAGACGCGGGCCTTTATTTCCGGTTGGCTCCTTCATGACCTGCACCAAGACCTTCTGCTGGGGAGCCACCAGCTCAGTGATCGAGCCCGCCATCCGCTTTAACCGCAGGGGACCCAGATCGGAAACGTGCATAAATCCGTTCCGTTCGCTGTCGCCAATATTGACGAAGGCAGCATCAATACCAGGCAAAACGTTTTCTACCGTACCCAGGTAAATATCACTAACCTGGTGACTACCGGTAGCCACAATCAATTCTTCAATCTGGTCCTCCGAAAAAACCGCAGCGATCCGATGCTGCTCAGCAATAACAATCTGCTTCGGCATTCAAAATCCTCATACAACACTCACCGTAGGCGGATGAGATGAATACACAAGACTGGAGTAAGTGAGATCCTTCCTCGGAAGCTAGCATCTCAACTAGTCGGAGAGAACGCGCCTTTGCTATTGTCTCGCCTTCAAAACTATAACTAGCAAACCCATCATCATTTGTTTCACAGGCCCAGATTGAAGACTTAACTAACTGAACCATACTGATCAGTCTGGTGACTCGCGAAACAAAAGTCTGAAGAGGTTAGCAATGGCAAGCACAGACAACGAAGTGGAACCCTTAAGCCGTGCTAGCCATGAAGACTTTCAAAGGTAACGATTCCAACAAAGAAAAAACCTCAGACTAACTGAGAAACTGTTTTTAGGAACCTATTCAGGGGTAGTTCAACTATCCAGAAGTGCAGTGTAGCCCGAAAACTCAAAGCAGCCTCAGAGTATTGATATGGAGACCTAGCCCCGAACTTTCCCAAAACTCTCTGACTTAGATAACCCAACCTTACAGGGATAGACTGTCTAATCAATCCCCAATATTCTCATCCAAACTTAGACCAAAACTTGGGACAGTCTGACAACAGCAAGCCCAAGCTTTGGAGGGAAAGGGCTGGAATGAAATTCTCTAGGAATATCAATCCTACTTGAGTGCATTATAGCGCCAAGCCAGGGACGTAGCATATAGTTGACTAAATTTGTCACCTAACCATTAAAAGCCAGGGGATGTCGAAACTGAGGAGGTGGGAGGACATCCACTTTAACCCATGAGGGTTACCCATGGGCGCTAGTGATTAACGCTGGAGAAGCTTTCTGGTTGACTCTGCTTAGGACTAAGCAGCCGCGGTAACCTCTTCTGGGTTACTGCTATATTAGGCTCGAAAGTCTAGGAGGCGGAAACTGCTGGAACAGGCACAATCTGCATCGGGACAGAGGGTAGGGTAACACCTTGAAAGAGCACAATTAGCATTGGATCGCGGCGATCAAACTCCCGCCGGACGAGACGACGTAGCTCCCGATCCATAATTGTTTTAAGGCCATCCCAGTCGATGGTGGATTGTCCATTGCGATTATTCAGGATCAGTTCTGACCCCTGCGCTGTCAAAACGTTGCCGATTACCTGCTTTGCCGCCTGCTGGAAACGACTGAGATTGATAGAATGAGCTACACCCCGCAGTTGGATGGTGGGATCGGTGGCTAATTTGCCGTCGGGCCCTAAGGTAATGGCTATGGTGATAACTCCGTCTTCCGCCAGTTGCTGACGATCCTTCAGAATATCCCGACCGACTACACTGACTCGAGAGGAGTCAACCAGAGCAACGCCTGAGGGAACTTTACCCGCGATTCGAATACCAGCAGGGTTAACCTCAACGATGTCCCCGTTTTGAATAATCACCATATGATTCGCAGGTACTCCCATGCTTTGAGCGGTTTCCGTGTGGCACACTAGCATGCGATGTTCACCGTGAACAGGCAAAAAGTACTGGGGACGGGTCAAGGCCAGCATCAGTTTCTGATCTTCCTGACAACCATGGCCAGAAACGTGGATGCCCTTGTCCTTGCCGTAGACCACCCGGGCACCCCGCATCATTAACTTATCGATAGTATTGACAACAGCAATGGTATTGCCAGGGATCGGATTGGCAGAAAAGATGACGGTATCGCCAGATTTAATTTTTATCTGTCGATGACTATCCTGAGCAATTTGGGTCAAGGCCGCCATGGGTTCCCCCTGGGACCCAGTAGTCAAGATCAGGACATTTTCATCGGCGGTTTGCCCTAAATTCCGCAGGGGCTGAAATAGACTTTCCGGACATTTGATATAACCCAGGTCACGGGCGTGGGCAATAACATTGAGCATTGAACGCCCCACTACAAAGACCTTCCGGTTGTACTTTTGGGCAAGTTCCAGGATCATGTTGACCCGATGTACCGATGAGGAGAAGGTGGTGACGATCAACCGCCCCGATGCCTTAAAGAATTCCCGATCCAGATTAGGGAAGACCGATCGCTCGGAGGGAGTGTGCCCCGGCAATTCGGCATTGGTGGAATCACTAATTAAACACAGTACGCCCCGTTCTCCGGCCTCCGCCAGTCGCTGAATATCAAAGTTTTCACCATCTACAGGGGTGAAGTCGAACTTAAAGTCACCGGTATGCACAACTATGCCTACTGGGGTATGGATAATCACCGAACAGCTATCAGCAATGGAGTGGGTGTTGCGCACGTACTCCACTAGAAAGGAATTACCCACCCGCACCGTTTCCCTCGGGCGGACCTGGCGCAGTTCGGTGCGATCGGCCACGCCGGCTTCTTCTAGCTTATCTTCTAGCAAAGCCATCGCTAGGCGCGGTCCATAGATGACAGGAATATCAAATTGTTTGAGATGGAAGGCAATGCCGCCAATATGGTCCTCGTGACCGTGGGTAACAATCATCCCCTTGATTTTGTGACGGTTTTCCAACAGATAGGTAATATCTGGCAGCACAATATTGACCCCATGCATGCCATCGGTCGGGAAAGCTAGGCCGGCATCTAGCAGCATGATTTCATCGTTAATCTCGAAAACGCAGGTGTTTTTCCCTATTTCATGCAGCCCCCCCAGGGGGATAATTTTCAAAGCTTGACCGGAGTTGTTATTAGCCATATAAAACTGTCTCGTGGATGGGAAATTTGAGTGGAAAGAATCTGAAGAATTTTGGTGGGAGTTATGGGGGTCAGTCAGGCAGACCAGAACTAGGTTAGGTCATGGGATCGTGCAGGGAGGCAAACTGCCAGGGGAAGAAACGCTCAGTAAAGATGCGTAGGAAAGCCCGCAGGTTGGGTTAGAAAGGTAAGAATTATTCAGTTTTGCCAAGCTATTTAGAAACCTGGTTGGTGAAGAACGGTTGAGGGTGTTCAATGGAGGATTAAGCTACAACGGCAAGGAGCCCAGTCTCTGTTAGCACCGCCTCTAACCGCTGTCGCATTAAGTCATCAGGATAACACAGGGGTAAACGGACTGTGCCGACAGCCCAACCCTGCAGGGCAAGGGCCAGCTTTACGGGTATGGGGTTGGTAGTGAGAAACAAAGCTTTGAATAGGGGCAAGAGCTTAAGGTGCATTTCAGTGGCCAGATGGGGTTGGCCTGTTTCATAGGCTTTCACCATAGCCTGAATCTGATCTCCGACGAGATGACTGGCCACACTGACAACACCAGAGCCACCGATGGAAAGCATAGGCAGGGTAAGAGAGTCGTCGCCGGAGTAAATGGCAAATTCGGAGGCGGTTTGGGAACGAATTTGGCTAGCCTGATCTAAACTACCGCTAGCTTCCTTGATCGCCACAATATTAGAGATATTAGCGAGGCGGACAATGGTCTCGACTTCCAGGTTACAACCAGTCCGCCCAGGAATGTTATAAAGCATCAGGGGGAAATCAGGTACCGCTTGAGCGATTTGCCTAAAGTGTTGAAACAGGCCATCCTGAGGCGGCCTGTTATAGTAGGGAACAACCTGCAGGGCACCGTCTAACCCAAGTTGATAGGCCTTGCGAGTAGCTGATATCGCCTCTTCGGTGGAGTTAGATCCAGTCCCAGCTAGTACTTGAGCACGCCCCGCCACGGCTTGCTGAACACACTTAAACAGTTGGTACTCCTCCTCCCACGTGAGGGTGGGGCATTCTCCGGTAGTCCCACAAATGACCAAACCATCACTGCCATGGCTGACCAGGTGATCGGCCAGGGCCTCGGCAACCCCATAGTCAACCTCGCCATCTTGGGAGAATGGCGTCACCATGGCTGTCAGCACCTTGCCAAAGTAGATCACTCGACGGCGATGTCCTCAAAAAATAACAAAACTCTAAAAACGAAGGGGTGGAATTGACTTGAGTCCGAAGGTAATTACCTAATGATTATACCAATTCTACCGATTTGGCGGTTAGTAATTCCCCAATTTGCACCGCATTAAGGGCGGCTCCCTTACGAATCTGGTCCCCACTCAGCCAGAGCTCTAGGGCATAAGCGTTGGAAATATCTTGACGAATCCGCCCCACCAGCACATCATCTTGACCGCTCGCCTCCATCGGCATCGGGAAGTAGTTACGGGCCCAATCCTCTACTAGCTTAACCCCAGGAGCTTGACTAAGGATGGCCTTAGCCGTTGTCGCAGCAAGGGGCTGGTGAAACTCGATGTTGATTGCTTCAGAGTGGGCCCGCAGCACCGGCACCCGGACGCAGGTGGCGGAAATCCGCAGGCTAGGGTCGTTAAAAATCTTACGGGTTTCATTCACCATTTTCATTTCTTCCTGACAATACCCCAGCTCGTTCAGGGCGGAGTTGTGGGGAAATAGGTTGAAAGCCAGGGGATAGGGAAAGGCCTGGGCAATAGGTGGCTCTCCCGCCAAAATGGCCTGAGCTTGCTGCTTAACCTCCTCCATGGCCCGGGCCCCGGCCCCACTGGCGGATTGATAGGTAGCGATGATCAAGCGCTTAACCGGCTGCACCTGATGTAAGGGCCAAACCGCTAGAGCCATCAAAATGGTAGTGCAATTGGGGTTGGCAATAATCCCCTGATGCTGGTGGGCAGCGGCTGGATTAACCTCAGGAACCACTAGGGGAACAGCCGGATCCATCCGAAAGGCGCTGGAGTTGTCAACGGCGATCGCCCCGGCCGCCACCGCCCGAGGTAGCCACTCCTGGGAAATTGCCCCCCCCGCTGAGGCCAGCACCAGATCAATGCCTTTGAAGGCTGATTCATCCAGGGCTTCCACCAACAGGCTTTCGCCCCTAAAGCTTAGGAAGCTACCGGCGGAACGCTGGGAGGCCAACAACTTCAAAGTTTTTACCGGAAATGACCGCTGCTCTAATAGGGTGAGAATCTCTGTCCCCACTGCTCCCGTGGCACCCAAAACTGCAATATTTAAGCCGTTAGCCACAGCTCTAGCCCTCCTGCCTGACGATCAAAACCCGTGTTGATAGTATAGCTTTGGCTAGAACCCTTGTAGACCAGAGTTGTTCCTCAGATTGCTGGCCTATGCTTGGCCAGGGTGCCTCGGCTTACCAAGCATAGCCAGGCTAGGAAATCTGATTTACCCTTACCCCCCTGCGATTGGACCGACTGGCGATTGGAAAGAAACCAGCCATAAAAAATAATTGGCCCGGCTGATTTGAGCTATGCTTACTAATTGCGTCAAATTAGTTTCAGACTGGCTTCCCCCTGGACGCTGTCACTGTATATCTTGTTGAGCTGGTATCCCCCCATGAAAGTAACCCAGGAAGTTCTACCTGATAGTCAGGTAGGGCTACAAATTGAGATTCCCTCTGAGCTTTCCCAAAGGACCTACGACCAGGTTCTAAATAAGCTGATGAGCACCACGACTATCCCGGGTTTTCGCAAGGGTAAGGTACCCAAACCTATTTTCCTGCAACGTATTGGCGTTACCCAGTTTAAAGCCACCGTCGTCCAAGAACTGCTGGAGACCGCCATTCAAACCGCTATCAAACAGGAAGAAATCACGGCGATTGGTAACTATCAGCTGCGGTCCTCCTTTGACGAGTTGGTGGCCCAGTACCAACCCGGCCAGACCCTGACGGTTTCCGCCAGTGTTGATGTGCCCCCCCGGGTTACCCTGAAACAATACCAAGGTCTCTCTTTGCAGGCCGAAGAGGTTTTACCCGACCCGGAACGGGTGAATCGAACCCTGGCTACCTACCAAAATCAACGTGCTACCCTGGTCCCCATGGAGGATCGACCTGCCCAAATGGGGGATGCGGTGGTGATCGATTTTGTGGGCAAAGTGGCTAATGAGGATGGCGACCTGGAGGAGTTTTCCGGTGGATCCGGTGCTGACTTTAGCCTCGATCTAGAACCGGGCCGGTTCATTCCCGGTTTTATTGAAGGTATTGTGGGCATGAACCTGGAGGAGAGCAAGGATCTTGATTTAGCCTTCCCCGAGGACTACGGTCACGCCGATCTAGCCGGTAAGGCGGTAATCTTTTCTATCACCCTCAAAGAGGTTAAGGAAAAGGAACTGCCTGAACTGGATGATGATTTTGCCCAGGAAGTTAGTGAATTTCCCACCATAGAGGAACTGCGTACGTCCCTGGTGGACCAGTATGCTGAAGAAGCTTCAGAACGGACCAAAACCAATCAGCATACAGCCCTCCTGAAGGCTCTGGTGGCCAACCTGGAGGCAGAAATTCCCGAGACCTTGGTGCAACAGGAAACCGACTTCTTGGTGAGGCAAACCCTGAGCCAGGTCAGTCAGCAAGGGCTGGATCTGGGTAAGTTTCTAACCCAGGATCTAGTGGAGGGAATGCGCAAGGAAGCCCGTCCCAATGCCATCGAACGGTTAAAACGGACCCTCGCCCTGGGAGAGGTTGCTAAACAAGAGGCCATCAGCGTTACCCCAGAGGAGCTCCAGACTAAGTTTGACCAGACCCTGGCCGATCTGGAAGACCCAGATCAATACGACTTACAAAGACTGCGGCAGGTTCTGGAGGAGGAACTATTGCAAGATAAGCTTCTCACCTGGCTGCTTACTGCCAACACCCTGGAACTGGTTCCCGAGGGTAGCCTTGAGCCTGAACCGGCTTCTAACCTGGAATCTGAGACCTCAGTGAAATCTGACGTCGTCCCCCCAACGGTGAGCAGCGACGAAGAGGAGTGATCCTAATCCCCTAAACTTTCCCAAAGCAACTGGGGGGGCAGGAAAAATTAGGGCATAATGTCTGATATCAGCCCTTTATCTGCCAGACTTTCTTAAGTTTTATGTCTGTCGAAGTTACCCAGTTTGGAAAAAACCAGGCAGTCCATGGATGGGGAAAACACCCCTAGGTCGGTGTGACAGTCTGAACAGGTTTAAGCCTGGAGTAACAATGACCGTTCTTCTCCAGAGGATAGTCAGTCTGAGGTTGTCTTAGTAGCCCTTGTCTGAATAATCTTTTCTGAATAAATTTAGTTGTTGCAGCCCTTGAAATATTGGCCAAACTGATTATGATTGCATCGAACCCTAGCCAAAGGTCAATTTTCAACTTGAGTTCTATTGCTAGTCAGCCCGGTATTAGCAATGTGCTACCCGTCGTTATTGAGCAATCTGGACGAGGGGAGCGGGCTTTTGATATCTATTCCCGTCTTCTACGGGAGCGCATTATCTTTTTGGGAACTGCCATTGATGGGCAGGTAGCCGATTCTATCGTGGCTCAGCTGCTTTATCTAGATGCGGAGGATCCGGAGAAGGATGTACAAATCTACATTAACTCACCGGGTGGATCAGTAACCGCTGGAATGGCTATCTACGATACCATCCAACAAATTCGTCCCAGTGTGATGACTATTTGCTTTGGTCTGGCCGCCAGCATGGGAGCATTTCTACTCTGTGCCGGCACCAAGGGTAAGCGTCTTTCCCTGCCCAGTTCTCGAATTATGATTCACCAGCCTTTAGGGGGTGCCCAGGGCCAGGCTGTGGATATTGCCATTCAAGCCAGAGAGATTTTATATCACAAAAACCGTCTTAATCAGCTGATTTCCTTCCATACCGGCCAACCCATCGAACGGGTAGAAGCCGACACTGAGCGAGATTTTTATATGTCAGCCCAGGAAGCCAAGGAATACGGTTTGATTGATGATGTGATTGAACAGCATTCCCTCTCAGTCCACCCTGCCGTGACTGCACTTAACTAAGGTCATGTTATGTCTAAGTACGACTCCCATCTAAAATGTTCCTTTTGTGGCAAGTCCCAGGAGCAGGTAAGAAAACTAATCGCCGGCCCCGGTGTGTATATCTGTGATGAATGCGTGGACCTGTGTAATGAAATTTTAGATGAGGAGTTGTTTGATACTGGTACGGCGGTAGCCCAGCCAGTACCACGGCGGGAGGTGACAGCCCCGGAGCGATCGCGTTCGCCTGCCGTGCCCATCTCCATGAGCCAAATTCCCAAGCCCAAGGAAATCAAAGACTACCTGGATGATCATGTAATCGGTCAGAATGAGGCTAAAAAGGTCCTTTCCGTGGCCGTTTACAACCACTACAAACGCCTCAGTTACCTGCAAAACCTGCAGGACGGCTCCACCGATGACACCATCGAACTGCAAAAATCTAACATCCTGCTCATTGGCCCCACCGGTTGCGGTAAGACCCTGCTGGCCCAAACCCTGGCCCGGATTCTAGACGTTCCCTTTGCCGTAGCAGATGCCACTACCCTGACGGAGGCCGGTTACGTTGGAGAAGACGTGGAAAATATTCTACTCCGCCTGCTGCAGGTAGCCGATCTAGATGTAGAAGAGGCCCAGCGGGGTATCATCTACATCGACGAAATTGATAAGATTGCTCGTAAAAGTGAAAACCCCTCCATCACCCGGGATGTGTCTGGGGAGGGTGTACAGCAAGCCCTGCTAAAAATGCTAGAAGGGACTATCGCTAATGTTCCTCCCCAGGGTGGACGTAAGCACCCCTATCAAGACTGCATTCAAATTGATACCAGCAATATTTTGTTTATTTGTGGTGGAGCCTTTGTCGGTCTGGAAAAGATCGTGGAACAGCGGATTGGTAAAAAGTCCATTGGCTTTGTTCAACCCGGGGAAAACCAGGTCTCCCGGGAGAAGCGAACCGCCGATGTTCTCCGTCACCTGGAACCCGATGACCTGGTTAAGTTTGGATTGATTCCTGAGTTTATCGGCCGCATTCCCGCCACCTCAGTAGTCGAGCCTCTGGATGAAGAGTCCCTCATGGCTATTCTGACGGAGCCTAAAAATGCTCTGGTTAAACAGTTCCAGAAGTTGATGCGAATGGATAATGTGCAGCTCGAGTTTAAGGCCGATGCCCTGCGGGCGATCGCCCGAGAGGCCTACCGTCGTAAGACCGGGGCCAGGGCTCTGCGCGGCATTATTGAGGAACTAATGCTGGATGTCATGTATGAACTACCCTCCCGCAAGGATCTTAAACGCTGCACGATTACCCGGGAAATGGTAGAACAGCGGTCTACCGCTGATTTACTCCTCCATCCCTCCTCTATTCCCAAGCCTGAGTCTGCTTAACCATGGCCTACCTGCGGGTTAACCAGGTCGATCACTATTACCAGTGGATTGGCACGGAAACTCCTCGACCTCCTGAGTCCAGGAAACCAGTGCTGGTTTTTTTGCACGGCTGGGCTGGTTCCTGTCGTTACTGGGAAAGTACGGCTCGGGCCCTTGCCCCCCACTACGACTGCCTCCTCTACGATATGAGAGGCTTTGGACGATCGCAGATCGCCTCGGACCAGGTGGCTGAAGTAGCAGCCCGGGGGTATGAGCTGACCACCTTTGCTGAAGATTTGGCACAACTCCTGACCGCCCTGGACCTGTCAACCATTAGCCTAAATGCCCATTCCATGGGGGCGTCGGTGGCGGTTTTCTTCCTAAATCGCTATCCCCAGCGGGTGGAGCGAGCCATCCTAACCTGCAATGGCATTTTTGAGTACGACCAAGCTGCCTTTGAAGCCTTTTATCGATTTGGCGGCTTAGTGGTGAGGTTTCGCCCCGCCTGGCTAGGTCGTCTGCCCTTAATGCCCAGGTTTTTCATGGCTCGCTTCCTGCATCAACCGATTCCCCCGGCAGAGAAAGTTGCTTTCCTCGAGGACTTTCTCCAGGCCGACTACCAGACCGCCCTGGGTACCATTTTTACTTCGGTGAGTAGGGCCGCTACGGAAATCATGCCGGTTGAATTTGCCAAAATCTCTGTCCCCACCTTGCTGGTTTCAGGGGAGTTTGATCAAATTACCCCCGCCGAACTGGGGCGTAGGGCGGCAGACTTAAACCCCCTGATTACCTATGCTCTGATGGAGAAAACAGGACATTTCCCTATGCTGGAGAATGCCTCTGCCTACCTGACCCAGGTGAATCACTTCCTGGGGATCCCCTAACCCCTACGCAATCTCCAGGGGCAGCTGAAAGGATCTCACTCGATTGAGGGCCGTATAGCATTGCCGCAGGGTATCCAGCAGGCTGCTGGTGCAGCGGCTATCCCCCAGGGCACAGACAATGGTCAGGTGGTGTTGGAGATGGATAATCGCCCTGCTATAGTCGTGCACGGCCAGGGTAACCGTGGTCAAATGGGTGAGAATGCGCCGCAGGGTAGTGTGATCGAGGCCCTCAGGGGCCTGTCTTTGGTGTAGATCCAGGAAGGCTTCATAACATCTGATCGCCTGACTATAGTGCTGTAGGCTTTTGTAGGTGTTACCGAGGTTCTGCAGGATTTGCATCTGTATTGTTAGGTCCTCAAACTCCTGGGCGATCGCTAGGCTAGCCTGGTAGATGGCAGCCGCTTGGTGGTTTTCTCCCCTGGCTCGGTAAACCATGGCCAGGTTGTTCAAGGCTCGCACTTCCGCAGATTGATCCTGGAGTTGTCGGGCCAGGGCCAGACTACGGTTCATATACTCCATAGCCTGGGAGAGATTACCCTGGTGTCGATAGCTATTCCCTAGATGGTCTAACACTTCCTGCACCAGGGGCAGATTGCCCAGTTCCTGGACCACCACCAGGCATTGGGTGCCACAGTCTACGGCGCAGAGATAATCTCCCAGTCGATAATGCATGACAGCCTGGGTGAGTAATACCCGCGCCACCATAGAACGATCGTTCAGCCGTTTATAGGCCTGGAGGGATTGCTGAATCAAGGCCAGGGCAGGGGTAAACCGGCCCTCCTGGAAGTAGCTCAAGCCCTGTTGCAACCACTGCTCTGCATCCTGACCCAAGTACCGCTGATCAAGGGGGGAGAGTTGATCTCCCGCAGCCATGGTTACCTCTGGGGAATTCGCCAGTTGGGACGGATTGGTGAGGATGAAGGTTGGGCGTAGCGCCGCGGGTACGTAGGATGCCATAGATCTACTCAGGCTGGCTACAGGGATACCATTCGTCGCCCTGGGGGTCGGTGTTTTTGATCACTCAGAACCCACCCGAGGCGACAATGGCGTAGCTTTTATCCTAACTTTACAGTTCTATATAAGCACTCCGTAAAAGCACATATCTATCGTGTAGAAAATCCTGTGGAGCATCGGCGGGAAATTACCGAAACCATGGCAACGGGGGCTCAGTCAGGGGTTTTCGAGGCTTTAGAAACAATCCTTACGACCCCGTAGGCGAGCAAAGGTCTGCTCAGGGGTTTGGCCCTGCACCGCCTCCTGCAGGGCCGGTTGATCCCATCGGAGAAAGGGATTAGTCAGCTTTTCTAAGCCTAAATCGGCGGGTATGGTGGGCTGCCCCTGGCGCCGAGCCCTTTGAACCAACTCAAATCGCTGCTGTAGAACAGGATTATCCCCATCTACGGTAAGGGCAAACTCCAGATTTTTGAGGGTATACTCATGGGCGCACCAAACGTGGGTGTGATCGGGAAGTTGCCTGAGTTTACTCAGGGATGTGACCATTTGACCAGGGCTGCCTTCAAAGAGGCGACCACAGCCACCGGCAAACAGGGTGTCACCACAGAACAGATCCCCCCAGGTGCCTGTTTCAGCGGGCGGAAAATAGTAGGCAATGTGGGCGCGGGTGTGGCCTGGCACAAAGAGTACCTGGCCCTGGCGATCGCCAAAACTAACCCTATCCCCCTCCTCCAGGCCCACCCGCTGTCCAGGAATTCGACCCCAATCCTGGGATCCACCGTAGACCACCGCTTCGGGAAAGTGTTCCAGTAGGGTGAGGTTGCCCCCCACGTGATCGCTGTGGTGGTGGGTATTGAAGATCGCCACCAGGGTTGCCCCCAGATCCCCAAGACAGTTGAGTACCGGTGTAGCATCTCCTGGATCCACGACAGCAGCTTGCCGTTGCTGGTGATCGTGGAGTAGGAAAATATAGTTGTCCCTAAAGGCCGGTAAACGGTGAATATCCATACCTAGCTAAAGGTCTGGTTAGAGACCGGATCTAGATCAAAGAGTAGGGTGAGGGTTTGCATCGCTCGCTTACGGGCTTCGATATCTCGCTGGGCGCGCAGTTGCACCATCGGGTCATGGAGAATTTTGTTGACAATCCCCCGGGTCAGGGCCTCAATCACCTCCTGGTGTTTTTCGGCAAATTCACTACCCAGGCGAGATAGGGCCTTTTCCAGTTCCTGCTCGCGGATGGACTCCACCTTGCTGCGCAGGCTGCTGATGGTGCCGATGGTGTCCAGCGATCGCCACCAATCCATAAAGCCCTCCACCTCCTCATCCAGCAGCAGTTGGGCCTCCATCGCCAGGCGCCGGCGGGTGGCCTGGTTTTGGGCTACCACTGCCTTCAGATCATCCACGTTAAAGGCGTGGACATTATCCAGCTCGTTAACGTTACTGTGGACATTCAGGGGTACGGAAATATCAAACAGCATCAGGGGGCGACTAGCCTCCAGCAGTGGCGCCAGATTATCTCGATGCAGCAGAGGCTCGGTGGCAGAGGTACAGGTGAAGACCACGTCAGACTGTTGCACCGTTGCCAGCATGGTGTCTAGGGTGCCGGTGTAGATAGTGGCCTCACCGAACTGGCGGGCCAGTTCGTCGGCACGATCAAGGGTGCGGTTGAGGATGGTGATTGGATAGGAGTCCTTAGCAATTAAGTGCTGGACCAGCAAACGAGCCATTTTACCCGCCCCCAGGATACTGACGCGGCACTGGCTGAGGTGGGGTATCTTCAGCCGGGCCAGTTCCACCGCCGCTGAGCTAATCGAAACAGCTCCGGTACCAATACTGGTTTCAGTCCGTACCCGTTTGCCCGCCGTCAGGGCTTGCTTCAGCAGGCGATCTAGCACCCGGCCAATACTCTTGTGTTGCTGGGCCAGCTGGTGGGCATGCTTGACCTGGGCCAGGATTTGCCCTTCCCCCAGCACCAGACTATCCAGCCCCGCCGCCACTCGCATCAGATGATTGACAGCATCCTGGTGGAGCAGGATAAACAGGTGGGGACGGAGGCTACCCAGGGGTAAACCGCTGTGCTCCGATAGAAACTGCATCACTTCGCCAATTCCCTGTTCTGTGGCTGTGGTGACGATGTGGATTTCTAACCGGTTACAGGTACTGAGGATGGAAACCTCATCAATATGGGGACAATGGGTCAGGTGGGCGATCGCATCTCCTGTCTGAGCCGTAGGAATACTAAGCTTTTCCCGAATCTGTACCGGTGCAGTTTTATGGCTCAGACCAATTACGGCGATGTTCATTCTTCCTCCATGGGTTCGGTTACTCGGGTCCCTGGATAGCCGGGGCCACCCTGCTGGCTCAATCGGGGATTGGCCGTAGCCGCAGGGGCGATCACGCCTCCCTCAGGCCCACAACCCCTATGGTTGACGTTAAGGACAAATGGCCCTTGACTCAAGGAAACTCAACAAAAGTCCATGAAAAAGTCTTGGGCGCTAAAAAAAAGATGCGGAGGACCCGCATCTTTAGTTTATGCCATCTCCAAAAGACCCCTAGCGGATTTGTAGGGTCTTGGGCTGCTCAAACATGTGGATGGTATCGACAAAGCGAGCCGTCTTGGACTGGCTGGAGATCACCAGAGACTGGGTGCGAGCGCCGCCGTGGAAGAAGCGCACCCCATTCATCAGTTCCCCAGCAGTAATGCCACAGGCGGCGAACAGGACGGTTTCCCCCGAGGCCAGTTCGTGGGTGTCGTAGACTCGATCAATGTCGGTAATCCCCATTTCGTTGAGACGGGCAATGTTAGCTTCCTTACTTTCACCAATCAAGCCAGTTTTCACAATCGCTGGATCGTAGATCAACTGCCCCTGGAAATGGCCCCCCAGGCAACGCATGGCGGCGGCACTGATTACCCCTTCAGGAGCCGCCCCGATGCCCATCAGGGCATGGGTGTTAGTGCCCGAGAAGGCAGAGGAAATCGCTGCTGACACATCCCCATCGGAGATCAGTTTGACCCGGGCGCCCGCATCACGAATTTCCTTGATTAGATCGGTATGGCGATCTCGCTTCATTACCACCACCACCAGCTCATCAATCGACCGATTCAGGCATTCCGCCAAAATCTTCAGGTTCTCAGTGGCTGATTTATTAATGTCTACATGGCCCTTGGCCTGGGGTGGGGCCGCCAACTTCTTCATGTAAAAGTCGGGGGCCGCAAACAGCCCCCCCTTCTCAGCAATCGCCAACACCGCCATGGATCCATTTTGACCGTAGGCCACCAGGTTAGTCCCTTCACAGGGATCCACAGCGATATCGATCTCCAGCAGTTCATCCGGATTGCAGTAGGCCTTGGCATCGGGTTGGGTACAAATCCCTACCTCTTCGCCGATATAGAGCATGGGGGCGTCATCCCGTTCCCCCTCGCCAATCACAATACGGCCTCGCATATGAATTCTGTTCATGCGTTCCCGCATGGCTTCCACCGCCACCTGGTCGGCGATATTTTTTTCGCCCTTGCCCATCCATCGGGAGGAGGCGATCGCGGCCTGCTCCACCACCTCAATAATTTCTAAACCGAGGGTACTTTCCACCGGGTTAATCCTCCAAACTGCTTTGTTTAACTCGTTTCAGGTTATCTATCTCACCGTTACTCAGTCTATCAGACCCGGGGATCAAGGCATAGGCTATGGTAGGTAAAGGGGTTATCCCTTAAGGACCTAGCAACTACCGGCAATGACCAACAAGGGCCAGAGTAAACAGGATAGGGGACGACAGCTGCAGGGGCCGGCCCAGTTGCTGAGGTGGTCCTGGAGGGTAGGCCTACCCTCCCTGGGACTGGTGATAGTCCTGGGGGCCCAAGCAGGGTCGGGGCAGATCCACCCGAGATCGATCCAGGACCTGGCCTCCACCTCCCTGTCTTCAGATCAGGTCGCGACCCCAGGCATCCCCCCCCTGCCGACCCCCATTCCCGCCCCCTTCGAGCCGCCCCAAAGTGGGATTAGGGGGCAGGTGCCTGGTTCCCAGGAGGATCTGGGGCTAGGCCACCTCCACCCCAGGGATCTCACCACCCTCCAGGGCGCTAACTGGGTGGCCAGCCCCCTCCGCTATGCTGGCTGGTTGCAGGGGGTCAGCTTACCGATCTACGCCCAACCAGGGGGGGAGCCCTGGGCCTGGTTAATCAATGGTTGGCTACTGATTAATGGGGCCGATCCCATTGCTATTGGACGAGATGCCAGCTTTACCATGGTGCAACCCGATCCCGCTCTCTATAGCTTCCCGGTCCTGGAGATCAGGCCCGATGGCTGGTTTCGTTTTCGCTACACGGCGGCGGGGAGTGCCTGGGCCCATAGTTCCCATCTTGCCCTGGGCAAGGTTCCCTTGGTGGTGGAACCCTGGGCGGAGCAGGTGGGCCGAGCAGCCCGGGTGCTGTTCCGTAAACCGGGGCTATCTCGAGGCTTGCGAGCGACACCCCAGCGTTCTAGCCGGCTGCGATCGCTGATTGGCCCCAACAGTTTGATAGAGCCCTTGGAGCTGCAGGAGGATTGGCTGCGGGTACGGGTGACTCAGCCATCCCGGGGGTGTACTCCCCTGCCGGGGGCCACCAGTGACGAAGGTTGGATTCGCTGGCGCGATCAGCAGCAAACCTTGTTGCTGTGGTTCGGTACAGAGGTTAACTGTCCTGTAATCGACAACTCAAGCTCTAGAAGCAGCCCTCCGGCCAGGTGACCGAGGGAAACTGGCCAGCTCGGTACTGCACCACCCGTCCCTGCTGATCGGTTTCAAACACCAGACGGTAAAGATCTTCTCCCTGATCCTTTGGGGTGAAGGTAATCGTCTTACCCAGGGTGAGGGGGTTGGCCACCGCCTCTAGTTGGGCCGCATCGTAATACTGGATCAAATCTGCTTCGGAGGAGCCAATCTTAACACCGCTGCGGGTGGGGGTCAGGCTCCCGGGCCAAACATCAACGCGGAGAACTTGACCCTGAATGGCCATCAAGCCAATCGGTTCGCTATGGTCCTGAAGCCGATAGTATTGACAATCGCCGTTACCCGTTTCTGAAATGGGTAGGAGGGTAAAGCCTAGATCTTCGATCTCGGCCTTAGTCATGCCAATCCGAATCGGTCCCAGACCTGTGGTGGTGATCGGGGCGTTGAGAATGGCCAGGGTCGGTACCTCAGTGACCTCAGGGGTAGAGGAGGCCGCGATCGCCCGCTGCATTAACCGCAGGGAGGTAAGGGGGGCGATCGCACCCTGAAGCAAAATAGTAGAGTGGTGGGCGACAATAGCCGGTAGCCCAGCCCCCTGCCTAGGCTCAGTCCAATCAGCAGGGCGGAACCGAAAGGATAGCCCATAGAGTCCTACCCCCAGCAGTGACGCACCAGCGAAGACCCCAGCTACTATTTGTTGTGGTTTTGCCATAACTGTTTTTATCTCACACCCTGGCGAGCGGCTAGTGGAGTTGATAACCATTCTTCAGAGTACCCAAATCCCCTCGAGGAGCCATAGTCAGTCAGTGTTCAACTTGGAATAGCACTTGAACTTAACTCCACTAACCGTTCTATGATGGGGAGCAAGGGCCCCTCAAGTTTATCAACCCACTGGCAGGATAGCTTGTGTGGGCTGGTAATCGACTTCGGGGCTGCTGCCTCCACTTTTCTCCTGTGCATCTTTCCCTCAGTCCATGGTCATCCTATCTTGGCTGAAAAGTAGGTGGTCCTGCCGACCAAAAGCGGGCTTAGTGGTAATGGTCTCAAGTATTGGCGTCGGCGTCGCTACCTTGGGCTGGCACCTTAGCCCTAGCCCCTCCTCCCCCAGTTCCCTTAGTACCTCCTTAGTGCTGCCGGAACGCCGTTCAATGGCACCGTTGGTAGTGCCCACGCCAGTGCTTCCCCAACCCCAACCCCCTGGGAAAGCCGGGCCAGAATCTGATCGTTCTGAGGCGACGGCTGTGTTTAGCGATGTTTCTCCGCAACACTGGATTTATCCGATCTTGCAGAATCTCGGACAACGGCAACGGTTAAAGGGTTTTCCGGATGGATTATTTCGACCAGAGGAGGGGATGACCCGGGCCGAACTAGCGACCCAATTGGCCCAGCTAAACATTACCAATTTGGCCCATGTTAGTTCCTCCAGCACCGGCCAAGCCGTTTCTAACCCATCCTATCGGGATGTCGATCCCCAACACTGGGCCTACCGCCCTATTCAATCGGTGGTACAAACGAGCTACATGGCTGGTTACCCAGATGGCAGTTTTCGCCCTGACCAACCCTTGACTCGGCTACAGGTGGTTCTATCCCTAAGCCAGGGGCTAGGCTTGAAATCCCAGAACAGCCCTACCCAGGTTCTACAGTCCTACGAAGACCATCAGCAGGTGCCTGATTGGGGGGCTCAAGCGCTGGCGGCCTCGCTAGAGGCAGGCTTGGTGATTGGCGAACCCGAATCTAACAAGTTAGAACCCAACCGGTTGGCAACCCGTGCTGAGGTAATCAGCATGATACATGCCGTCCTGATTTACACAGGACAGATTAAGCCCTTACCGTCACCCTAGGTACAGATTAAGCGTGGTGGAAGGAGGGTAGGCTAAGTTGATTTACCCCAGGGGAGCTTAGGCTGGGGAGCTCTAAGCGATGGGACCGGCGGGTACGCATCGCTAGACGATAGGTAACGCTCTGCAGCTCAGCCTGCAGTTGGCGATTTTCTTTCTGTAGATCCACAACTCGTTGCTTCACTTCCTGCAAACGCTCGGCAAACTTTTGCCGATAGACCTCGGGTAATTCCTGCACCACCTGTTCCAGCATACGGGAACGATCCGTGAGCTCTTCTACGGTTTGGCGGAGGTGCACCACTTCCCTATCCTTTTCCTGGAGTTGTTCTTGGTAAAAGTCAACCTGCTTTTCAACTCCACGCAGTTGATTCCGCAGGGTATTAACTTCAGCCTGGTGTTTTTCTGAAAGGTCGACCGTCGGCATAAAACCGGCATTTCCCTTCACCAGACGAAATAGCTCTTGGGAAAGCTGCTGTACCAGCTGATCCCGCATTTCCAACTCGGCTTCAAGCCTGGCCACTTCGGCTTGGTGGTCATTCATATCGGTGTAGGAGGACTGAACCACAGAAGGACTCCCGCTAAACTAGCAATCAAAAAAATAATTGAGATTATCAGGGGAAACAGGAAAAATCTATTTTAGATTTTTTGGTTGACTGTTCCAAATCAAGACAATTTGAAGCTAACTGTAGCATTGGATTAGGAAAATGGCACAACTCCAGCAGAAAAACCAGGAGGATGACCCGGTTGAACCACTGGTTCAGGTCTTGACCTCCTAAAAGTAAAGACCCTGGGAGTCAGAGATAGGTAGCCTGGGGCTAGCGACACCGGTAGGATGGCTCTGGATGAAGCTCATCAATAGCTCTCTCTCCAGGGGAGTTCACTCCCCTGGCCCCTTCCCTTATTCCTCCTCACTAGCCACAACAACGGCAGGCGATTCCGCGCTAATCGATTCAGGAACTAAGCCAGGACTGGCGGTAGCAGGATCGGTTTCCTGTTTCACGGTTAAAAACCTGATCACCTCATCACTGAGACGCATGGTTCGTTCCAGGGGGGCAACCGCGCTACCCGGGCCACTGTAGTTCATCTGGATGTAAATACCTTCACGATGGCGGTCGATGTCGTAGGCGAGTCGACGCTTGCCGCGATGTTGGGTTTCTAAAATGGATGCCCCCTGCTCTTGTAGCAGGGCTTGATATTTGGCAATGAGGCCGTCTACGATTTCGTCATTGAGATCGGGGCGGAGGATGTACATGGTTTCGTACATGTATGCTTTCATAAGGATTCCCTGTGGACGTTAGTGGCCTCCATCAGATCCCATGGGGACTGAAATAGAAGCAGGATTTTGCATTATACCAACATTTGGCAGGTCATATGGCACAGCGCTATGTCAGAGTTCAGTCCCGGCTTGGGCAGTCCTACTATGGCCTACTACACCCAGACCGACGGGTTCAGGTGTTAGATGCCGCTCCCTGGCTGGATGGTCAACTAGCCGAGACCGAACTGCCGCCAGATCAGTACATGCTTTTGGCGCCCTGTGCCCCCTCCAAGGTGATCGCCGTGGGCAAAAACTACGCGGACCATGCTGCGGAAATGGGAACGCCACCGCCGACGGAACCCCTGATCTTTCTTAAACCCTCTACGGCGGTTACCTCAACGGGTTCTCCGATCTACTATCCACAGCAGTCTGAACGGGTGGACTACGAGGGGGAACTGGCTCTAGTGATTGGGGAGCGTTGCAGCCAACTATCGCCGGAGATAGCACAGACAAAGATCTGGGGGTACACCATTGCCAATGACGTAACTGCTAGGGATCTCCAGCGTAAAGATGGTCAATGGAGTCGGGCTAAGGGGTTTGACTCCTTCTGTCCCCTTGGTCCCTGGATTGTCCGAGAGATTAGCCCCAGCGCCCAACTGCAAACCTTCCTCAATGATCAGGTTGAACCAGTCCAGTCCGCTGCCATTGATACCATGATCTTTAGTCCTGAGCAGATCGTCAGCTATATCAGTCAGGTGATGACCCTGCTGCCAGGGGATGTGATTCTTACCGGTACACCGGCGGGGATTGGCCCCCTGGCGGTGGGAGATCGGGTCCGCATCGAGATTGAAGGTATTGGTTGCCTCGAAAACCGGGTTCTGGCTCGAGCCTAGGGCACCTGCATATGGACAGCATCAGAAATCGTCGGAATTTCCGCGTACTCCCCCCGCAGGGTTTGTACCAGGGAATAGCCGACGGAGACGATCATGCCGAGGAATAGCATGTTAGCCAGGGTGCTGGCGATTAAGTCACCGAATAATAGGCTGGGGTTGAGAATACCCAAAATCAAGCTAAAGACCGCTAGGATAAAGCTGAGCAAAATCGCCTGCATGGTATTGAAACGGATGAAGCGGCTAATTTTTTCGTTTCGGACTACCAGCAAAATTAGCGCAAAGAACACAATCAAACCAAAGAAGGGAATGGTTTGCTCTAAGCCCATGTAAACCCGGATCAGAGGGGATAGGGGGAGCAGAAGAAAGCCAAACAGGGGAAACTGATTGATTAGCTGCACACCATAAGGAATCCCTGCGGTAATGGGCAAAATGTAGGGCAGAGAGGCGAAGATGCGATCGCTAAGATTGGGAGAGGTGCTCCAGTTCATAATATTTCTCCAGGAGATTAAGGGCGCCTCCCCCTATTCTACCTAATGCTCAATTTTACTCAATGCTCGCCACCCTAAAGCCCATCTTGCATTCAAACTGAGCTGGCTGCCCCTCCCCCAGGTCAGGAATTAGCCGACCACAGCAAAGCGACCCTTGATGCCAGCGGGGCTGACCATCATGGTCCGCCAGCAGGCAGGATTGACAAATGGCATGGGGCGGAAAAAGTTGACCCTCGGTCAGCATTACCAGCATGGCTATTGTTCTCCCCAGAGTAGTGCAGGCGTGGCTTTCATCTCCTACCTGCACCTCTATTTTAAGCCTTGTCCCCAATGGTGCTGTGTCTTTTCATACGCAATCTGAGGAAATGACACGGAATGTAACGTTGCCAGGGCTATGGCCGGTCAAGGGAGGAGGACTCCACCGTTTTCGTCGAGGGGTTTCCCTGGGACTTTCTGGGGGAGGAAACCACCCGAGGGGCGGGGTCTTGACTATAGCTATCGGTGCGCTGCCAGACGGGGACGGTATGGTCGTAGGCCATTTGTAGGGCGGCGGCGGCAATGGTGTGAATATCATACTCCCCACTCAGCTGGGAGATGATGGGCAGAAAGGAGGCCAGTCGTTCGCTGGTAATGGCTTCCCTAACCTGGTTACGTAGACGGTCTAAATGGCGGGCCGCAATCTCGGCGCGGGTGGGGATTTTCCCGAGGGTCATGGCCTGCTTGGTCTGACGCTCGATTTGTCGGAGCTTATATTTCTCTAGGGGGGTGATCAGGGAGATTGCCACACCGGTTTTACCGGCCCTACCGGTGCGGCCAATTCGATGCACATAACTTTCAACCGCATCGGGTAGGTCAAAGTTGATGACGTGGGTGAGGTCATCAACGTGAAGACCCCGGGCAGCAATATCGGTCGCCACCACCCAACGCACCTGCTGCTGGCGAAAGCGCATCAACAACCGTTCCCGTTGGGACTGGCTCAGGTCGCCATGGTACTCGTCGACGCTATAGCCAGCAGCCTGGAGCTGTCGGGTTAACTCGGTGGCGGTACGGCGAGTGCGCACAAAGATTAGCGCAGTTTCGGGATCCTCTAATTCCAAGATTGGTTGTAGGGCCCGTACCTTTGTCCAACCCCGGGGAACAAGATAGGATACCTGCTGAATTTGCTTGGGGGAGGCCTTAGGGGCTTGAATGGTCACCGTCACCGGTGAATGGAGAAATTTGGTGGCCAGTTCCCGTACCTCCGGTGCCATGGTGGCGGAAAAGAAAACGGTCTGGCGATCAGCAGGGGCTTGACTGAGGATTTTCTCCACATCTTGAATGAAGCCCATGTTTAGCATCTCATCGGCTTCATCCAGCACTAACCAACTCAGTTGCTGAAGGGATAGTAGCCGCCGGTTTAACAAATCTAGAATCCGACCTGGTGTGCCCACCACCACTTGAACACCCCGCTGCAGTTGTTCCTGTTGGCGTTCAATGGCCTGACCACCATAGACCGCCAGTACCTTGGGGCGCCCCTGGAGGCGATAGCTGCGCATAGCCTGACACACTTGAATGGCTAACTCCCGGGTTGGGGTGAGTACTAAAGCCTGGACCATAGGGGCGTTAGCATCTACCTGCTCCAGGATAGGCAAGGAGAAGGCCGCAGTTTTACCGGTACCGGTTTGGGCCTGACCAATCAGATCACGGCCACTTAAAAGATGGGGAATGGCTTCGGATTGGATGGCGGTGGGCTCATGGTAGCCGAGGGACTGTAGATGGCTAACACGGGCAGCCGACAGCCCTAGACTGGAAAAGGACAGGGTCATAGAAAATCCTCAGGAAAGAATAGAACGCCCAGGGGTGAGAGCCTGGCCAAACAAGTCATAGGTGTCGGCCGCCGTAATTTGGACGGGGACAATTTGGTTCAAAGGGGGACTACCGGTCACATAGATAACACCATCGACATCGGGGGCAAATCGGCTCGAGCGACCGATCGCCATAGCTAAAGCAGGATTTTCCTGCTCAATTAATACATCCACTACCTGACCAATTTGGGCCTGGTGGTACTGCCAGGCGATCGGCTGTTGGGCCAACATCAAGGTTTCACGGCGTTGAGCAATCACGTCTGGGGGTACAGGATGGGGCAGACTATAGGCAGGTGTACCTGGTTCGGCGGAAAAGCCAAACACCCCCACATGATCAAAGCGATGTCGCTCCACAAAGGCCACCAGGTGTTCAAAATGGGCCTCAGTTTCGCCAGGGAACCCAACAATAAAAGTGGTTCTCAAAACGGCATTGGGCAGGGCCTGGCGGATTTGATCAATAACCTGATCGTTAACCCGTCCTTGCCAGGGACGATTCATGGCCCTGAGCACCTCTGGATGGGAATGCTGCAGGGGCAGATCAAGGTAGGCAAGCAGATTAGGGGTGTCAGCCATGGCGGCCAGCACATCGCCAGTCAGGCCGGTGGGGTAGGCGTAGTGCATGCGAATCCAGGGGATATCCACCCCTCCCAGGGCCCGTAGTAGGTCAGCCAGGCGAGGCTGACCATAGAGGTCAAGGCCGTAGTTGGTGGTAATCTGGGAAATCAGGACTAACTCCTGCACCCCTTCAGCCGCAAGTTGCTGGGCCTCAGCCACCAGGGACTCAATGGGTCGCGATCGCTGTTTACCCCGCAGCTGAGGAATAATGCAAAAGGCGCACCGGTAATCACATCCCTCCGCCACCCGCAGGTAGGCTACGCTGGAGGCAGTAGTGCGGTAGCGGGGCACGGTTTCATCGGCGATATAGGTGGGCTCAGGGGAGACCAACTTAACCCGTTCACCGGCTTCGGCGCGTTCAATCACCTGCACGATCTGGTGGTAATCACCGGTACCCACCAGGGCCACTACCTCAGGAATTTCTTCTAGTAGTTCCTGGTGAAAATGCTGGGCAAGGCAACCTGTAATCACGATTTTCTTGTTGGCGGCGGCTAACTCAACCAGGGTACGTACCGACTCTTCCCGAGCTGCCTCAATGAAACTACAGGTGTTAACCACAACATAGTCAGCGAACTCTTCATCCGTACCCACCCCATAACCGGACTGAACCAACAGCCCCAGCATGTGCTCGGTGTCAATGCGATTTTTTTCACAACCCAAGTGGGTAAATGCAACGGTTGGCTTCAGCCCCATGCCGGTAGTCCTAGCGTTTTACAGAAGGGCTAGTCTAGCATTCCAGCCCTAGAGGTTACTTAATAACATGGGGAATCAGGCCCACTCACCCCAGTCTGGGTAATCTGAAACCAGCCCCGATCTAAGCCACCTCGACATTTAAAGTAGCCTGGAAATTAAACCTCTGGACCGAGTTGCCAACCCAACCTGCCTGTACAGGTGAGATACCTAGTACTCAATCCTCTGCCAAACCAAACCAGACTCTAGTCTTCTCTACTTTACCCTAAATTAGTAATGCAACTTAATAATTCGGGCTTTTATTGTATAAGGTTATCCGCCAGATGATTCAGCCATGATTTTCATGTCTTTGCCGTTGGCGCCTTTGTTAGAATAGGGGCTAACGTAGTAACCTGACCTTGTGACCCTGTTCTTCAGCCATAGATCCTCCTTACCTAGCCTTAGCCGTACCCAGGTACTCCTGGCCATGGGGCTTACGGCGGTTTTACTTTTAGCGCTAGCCAAACTCTGGCTACATTTTGAACCCCATATCCTTCTGCCACTTACCTTTTCGCCCCAGGATGGGGGGTTAGGGGTAGGGTTGGGTCTTGGGGTAACCCTGCTAAGCGCCCTGATTTACCAGCTCTGGCCAGCTTACCGCCATAGCGCCGATGCCTATCTCCAGATGGTATTGCAGCCCCTACATTGGCTAGATCTACCTTGGCTAGGGCTACTACCAGGGCTGAGCGAAGAACTATTATTTCGGGGTGTGATGCTACCGGCGATTGGTCTGACCACCACTGGCATAGTGGTTTCGGCAGCTAGCTTCGGGGTACTGCATCTGAGCAGTTGGCAACAGTGGCCCTACGTCCTTTGGGCGAGTTTGATTGGCTTAATGTTAGCGGGCAGTGCCGTGGCTACGGGTAATTTACTCGTTCCCGTGGTAGCCCATATAATCACTAATTTGAGTTCTAGCCTGCTTTGGAAGTGGCGTTACCAAAGGGCCAGCTAATTAATCTATAGACCAGAATTATATGGTTTGAGGAGTGAAGATGAAAGCACTTATTGCCGGCGCCACCGGAGAAACCGGTAGACGAATTGTTGGCCAGTTAATTGATCGCGGAATACCGGTTAAAGCCCTGGTGCGAGATTTGACGGTGGCTAGATCAACGCTACCCGAGGGGGTGGAACTGGTGACGGGAGATCTGAGTAATCCAACCGCCCTCACCGGGGCAATGGCAGATTGTACGGTGGTCCTTAGTGCCACGGGGGCTCGACCCAGCTTTGACCCTGCTGGACCCTACCAGGTAGATTATCAGGGCACAAAACACCTGGTAGACGCGGCCCGAGCCGCCGGTATTGAGCACTTCGTTATGGTCTCCTCCCTCTGTGTCTCTAAATTTCTCCATCCCCTCAATCTATTCTGGTTAGTGCTCTACTGGAAGAAGTTGGGGGAGCAATATTTACAGGCTAGTGGCCTGACCTATACCATTGTCCGCCCAGGTGGATTGAAGAATGACGATCAGGACAGTCGGCCTTTGATCATGGCCCCTGCCGACACCCTGTTTGAAGGTAATGTGCCTCGACTCAAGGTGGCCCAGGTCTGTGTGGAAGCACTCTTCCTACCAGCGGCCCATAACAAAGTGGTAGAAATTATTGCCCAATCCCAGGCCGCGCCCAAGTCGGTTGAAGCGTTATTTAGTAGCGTGGCTAGCTAGGCGAGAGGGAGCTATGGTGGCCGTAAGCCTGACCTTTCTCTTCATTGGGGTGGCCTCTCAACCCTAGTTGCTATCAGAACCCTAAGCAAGCTTGGGCCATACATCGGCTCCCCTGAGAATAGGCCAATTCCTGGCCAGTCCGCAAATGTCAGTCTTCAGCTAGCGACCAAGGATAACCGAGCGAGAGGACTTTAAGCTAGCCACTTTAGGCTAGCCATAGTAACCATGACCAAAACCATAATGGTTAAGGCCAGTACTCGGCCTCGTAGAGCGTTAATTTCTGCCGCTTGCCGAAAAATCAGAGGCTCTACCGCCATTGGTAAAGCTGGGGAAAAGGCAGATACCTCAATAATTGGGTTGTCATCGGCAGATGATGGAACAATACCCCCCACCCAGGCCTGGCTGAATAACCAGTCCGTAATCATCCAGGGGCAGTTTTTCTTCAACCAGCGCAACGCCCATAGGCGAAAGATGGGCTTACTGTAGCGCGCCACCCCCTTCAAAGGCCAGCGCAACGCCCTAAGGGGTACCTTTTGTTCAATCAGTCGTACGGAACCCACATCATAAAGACAGTCGAGAATAGATCGGGCCGTGGCTTCCTCCCGTTCAAACAAGTTGTCTAGCAAGAAGGCTACGGTCTCAATACGTTCTAGCTCAGCCTGACTAGCCTGGCTGGAGATCTGGGTTGGGTAGGTCTGCAGGTTTGACATCACAGCGTAAACCGTTGAGGGTGGGCTACCAGGGCATATTACGATGGTAAAGGAAACTTAGGCACCCGCTTTGGTCTGCAACCCCTGATAATTTCTCTGCCCCCAGGGGGCAAAGCAATAGTAGGGTTGACTTTTAGGCGAGAGCTGACGGGCCTATCCTCCAGTTGCTTTGATACAATTTGTAAGATTGTTACTCCACTGGTTTTAACACTGTCCTTGAAAATTGTTCTCGATAACGTTGCAAAAACCTATGGTAAGCGGCGGGTGGTGAACCGGGTTAGCCTGGCCGTAGCCCAGGGGGAGATTGTCGGCTTGTTGGGGCCCAATGGGGCAGGTAAAACCACTACCTTTTATATGGCTACCGGCCTGGAACGGCCTGATCAGGGGCGGGTTTGCCTGGATCAAATTGATATTACCGATCTGCCGATGCACCAACGGGCCCGCCTGGGGATTGGCTATCTGGCCCAGGAGCCCAGTATCTTTCGGAACCTTTCCGTGGCGGACAATATTTTGCTGGTTATGCAGCAGACTCGGGTGCCCGCCGAACAATACGAGCAACGGTTACACAACCTGCTCAAGGAGTTTCGCCTGGAGAAGGTGGCCCATACCCTGGGGCTCCAGGTTTCCGGGGGAGAACGACGCCGCACAGAGCTAGCCCGTTCCCTGGCCTCCGGCCCGGAAGGACCAAAGTTCTTATTTTTAGATGAGCCCTTTGCTGGGGTCGATCCTATTGCGGTGGCAGAGATTCAGGAAATTGTTGCCCAGTTGCGCGATCGCGATATCGGTATTTTGATTACGGATCATAACGTTCGAGAAACCCTACGGATTATCGACCGGGCTTATATCATGAGCGAAGGGCAAATTTTAGCCTCAGGTAACGCCGAAGACCTCTACCACAACCCCCTAGTGCGGGAGCACTACCTGGGTAAGGGGTTTGCTATCTAGCTTCGGCCCCCCTCCCTCCAACCCAACTGCCTGTTTTGATTCCTACCGTGTTTCAGTGTGGCCATGGTGACCCTTAGCCCCCCTCCCCCCGTCCGTTTACCTGCAGCCGTTGGCTGGCCACACTTAGGGGTGATGGATTGCTACATCACCAAAGAATTGACCCTACCCTTTTTATTTGGAGTGGGGGCCTTCTCCTCCATCGGCATCTCCATTGGCGCCCTATTCGAATTAATTCGTCGCATCACAGAGTCGGGCCTTGCCATTACCCTGGCGGCCCAAATCTTCCTGCTCAAGCTGCCGGAGTTCATCGTCCTAGCCTTTCCCATGTCTACCCTGTTGGCCACCATGATGACCTACAGCCGTCTGTCCAGCGATAGTGAGTTAATCGCCCTGCAGGGGGTAGGGGTGAGTGTGCGACGGATCATCGCACCGGCGGTGATCCTCAGCTTATTAATTACCGGTCTAACCTTTTTGTTTAACGAGTTAATTACCCCGGCGGCTAACTACCGAGCGGCAATTACCCTAGAGCAGGCCCTCAACTCCGATCGCCCCCCCTTTCAAGAACGGAATATTTTTTACCAGGAATTTCAGCCCGCCAGCGATGACCCTGAGGCCCAGGAGCTCAAGCGTCAGTTCTATGCCCGTCGCTTCGATGGCACCACCATGCATGGGCTCACTATTCTGGATTTTTCCCAGGAAGGTCTCAACCAGGTGGTGAGTGCCGAGTCTGCCACCTGGGACTTTAGCAAAAACACCTGGAACTTTTACAATGGCACCATCTATGTAGTTGCTCCAGATGGATCCTTCCGACATATTGTTACCTTCCAAACCCAGGAACTGAAACTTCCCCGTACCCCTCTGGACCTGGCCAGTCGCACTAAAAACGATACGGAAATGAACATCGCCGAAGCCAGTCGCCAGCTGGAGTTAATCCGCCGGGGAGGGGATCAGAAGTTGATCCGGCGGTGGCAAATTCGCATTCAGCAAAAGTATGCTCTGCCCTTCGTTTGTGTCGTATTTGGCCTGGTGGGCTCCTCCATTGGCGTACTACCCCAGCGCACCAGTCGAGCCACCAGTTTCGGCATCAGCGTGGTGATCATCTTTGGCTACTACCTGCTCTCCTTCGTAACCAATGCCATGGGGGAGGTGGGTATGCTGTCTCCCTTTATGGCCGCCTGGCTACCCACCCTGTTGGGCCTCTCCGTCGGTCTCTATCTTCTATTTCGTGCCTCTCGCTAGGCGGACTATAGCCCTGGCTATGAGGACAGCTGTCGGATGGCTAGATGATAAAAAAATTCCCTAACCCGAGGGCCAGGGAATTAATCAGGGTGCATCTACCATTCCTTATTTCGAGCTTTTCCCGACTAATCCGGACGTTTTTAACTATTTTCAGGATGATTAATGATTATTGCCATGCCCCCAGAGCCTATTCCCCCCCAGCCCGGTCAAGAGTCAGTTTGGGACTATCCCCGTCCAGCTACTTTAGAGGACACCACCAGGCACCTGAAGGTGATTTGTCAGGGAATTGTGCTGGCAGAGACCCGTCGGGGTAAACGGGTCCTGGAAACCAGCCATCCGCCAACCTACTACTTTCCACCGGAGCATGTTCAAGGCCAGTACCTGGTACCGACTGGTAGGCGGGGCGTGTGTGAGTGGAAGGGTGGTTATGCCTATTACGACATCCACCTTGGCAATGGCCTCATCCCCCTGGGCGCCTGGCAGTATGTTGCCCCAACACCTAACTTCCAGGGAATCCAGGACTATTATGGTTTTTTCCCCCGCTCCATGGATGCCTGCTACATCGATAATGAACTGGTGGTACCCCAGCCTGGGGATTTCTATGGCGGCTGGATTACTGCTGATATTGTCGGGCCCTTCAAGGGAGGACCAGGCACCTGGGGATGGTAGGCTTGGCCGGGTGATGGCTCTATCCCGGACCGATGGCTGCCACTGAGTTAGGGGGAAAAACCCATGACTATCCACCGCCATTTGCTAGGGTCAAAGTGGACCGCTCGTCAGCCCACCGCAGGGTGGCGGCATTTTCAAGTGGCTAACCGCAGGCAGCAGGGAAAGTGGGTGTTTGCCGAACTGGTGGCAGCCTGTGACCCAACCGTACGGCTGTGGGTGAATGCCCGACAGCTGAAAAACCCACAGCTCTGGCAGGCGGGCTGGCAATCCCTGGCTCAGTTACCTCCCGACGATAGTCCGGAAGACGGTTAAAATTACGCTAAGATCAACAAAGGTGAAGCTAGGTCAGGAGTGGAGTTATGTGGCACCTTATTTATGTGGTTGCGTTTGCCGTTTTAGCGGTTTTGGCGATCGCGAATCTAGTTAGGAACCTAATGCTACTAGGGGGCAATGCCTCTACGACGCGCCTGCGCCGCAGCCAGAGCACCCCTGCTCCTACCCCCCATCCAGAATTATTAGACGATACTGGCCAGGTGATTCGAGAACCCCTATTGGTGATGCGGTCAATTTCCGTTAAGGATGCCCGGGAACAGTTGGACGCCCTTTATAATCGCTCCAGTCTTCCCCCAGAAGAGGGTGACAGGGGAAACGTCGATTAGCGCCTCACAGCTTTCCCAGCTCTTGACAGCTAACGCCTAGTCGCCCTTCAAGGATGTCTAAAGCTATGGTACGGATCACCATGGCATTCAATATTGGTTTATAGCACCCTAAGAATACTGGCAATTCGCTCAATTTCCTCAAACTCCCGCATTTCATCCAGGGCGGTTTGGAAGTTGGCTTCCCTCACCTCGTGGCTGACAACCACAATTTCAGCGTGGTCCCCCTGCAGTCCGATTTGGACAATAGATTCCAGGCTGACGGCGTGGTTGCCAAAGCAGAGACCCAGTTTACCAATCACCCCTGGTCGGTCCTTCGCTAAAAGTCGCAGGTAGAAACGGCTGACGATATCGGCCATGGGGCTAATTTTACAGTAGTGCTGATGGCTACAGGCTAACAGGGGATTGGTGGCGGTGGAGGGACCGGCCATAATAGCGGCGGCCAGGGTAATCAGGTCGGAAACCACCGCACTGGCGGTGGGGCCCTCCCCGGCACCGGGCCCAAAAAACATCACCTGGCCGATGGGCTCCCCCTCGATCAAAATGGCATTGTAGACATCGTTAACCGCCGCCAGGGGATGGCTCTCTGGCACGAGGGTGGGATGGACCCGCAATTGCAACTCCTCCAGGGACTGCTGGGAGTCGGGGCAAACCTGGCGACGGGCGATCGCCAACAGCTTGATGACAAACCCTAGCCGTTGAGCATAGGCCATATCGGCAGCAGTGACCTGGCGAATCCCCTCCGTGTAGACATCGGCTAGCTTAATCCGCCCGGCAAAGGCGAGGGAGGCCAAAATGGCAATCTTGTCCGCCGCATCCAGACCATCGATATCGGCAGCGGGGTCAGCTTCGGCATAGCCCAGACGCTGGGCATCGGCCAAAATAGCCTCAAAGTCACCCCCCTCCCGTTGCATGCGGGTGAGGATATAGTTGGTGGTGCCATTGATAATGCCCGTGACCGCATCAATCCGGTTAACCCCCAGGGCCTGCTTGAGGGGTTGGATGACCGGAATGCCACCCCCGACGGCGGCCTCTAGCAGGACGTAAACCCCGGCCTGGTTAGCGGCGGTGAAAATTTCATCGCCATGGCGGGCAATTACCGCCTTGTTGGCGGTGACCACGTGTTTACCGTGGGAGATCGCCCTCAGGATCAGCGATCGGGCTGGCTCCACTCCCCCTAACACCTCCACCACCACCGCAATGCTGGGGTCGGTGACAATACTATCCAGGTCGGTGGTAAAGCAATGGCGAGGTAAATCAACCCCCCGAGGTTTATCCAGACTGCGCACCCCTACCCTGGTCAGGGTCAGTTGACTGACGAGGGGATGGCGACTAACCGGATCAAGCAGGATCTTGGCAGTGCCTACGCCGACGGTCCCTAAGCCAAGCAGCCCAACGTTAATACTCAAAACTATCCCTTCCTAGCCATGCTCACCCCTTACTTAGTTTAAAGGGTATGGGACTCCCATACCCTTTAAACTCTGAGGCTTAGTAGGTTTCTACGTGCCAGCGGTGATCCTTCTTCATCTGTTTGCGAAACTCTACCCAATCTACCCCCTTGCCAGCGGCGGCGGCGGATAGGGCTTCGTCAATGCCATCCTCCATGCCCTTGAGACCACACATGTAGGTGTGGGTGTTGGGCTTTTGCATCAGATCCCAAAGTTCGGCGGCGTGCTCCGCCACCCGATGCTGGATATACATACGCCCACCTTCGGCATTTTGCTGTTCACGGCTAATGGCGTAGGTTAGCCGGAAATTATCGGGGTATTGGGCCTGGATTTCCTCCAGTTCTTGTTTGTAGAGAATATTAGGGGTGTAGGGGACACCAAAGATCAGCCAGGCCAGACCTTTGAACTGATAGTCGGAGTTAGCGCTGCGCTCAGCCTCTTTAAACATGCGCCACAGGTAGGCGCGGAAAGGGGCAATACCCGTACCGGTGGCCAGCATAATAATGGTAGCTTCAGGGTCATCGGGCAAGAGCATTTCCTTGCCTACGGGGCCAGTGATCTTTACTTCCGTGTCTGGCTGAATGTGGCAAAGATAGGTGGAGCAAACCCCATAAACGGTCTCCTTAGTTTCGGGATTTTGGTACTCCAGCTGGCGGACGCAAAGGGAAACCGTCTGGTCGTCCAGGCGATCGCCATGGCGAGTAGAGGCAATGGAATAAAGACGCAGCTTGTGAGGTTTACCAGCGGCATCGGTGCCGGCTGGAATAATACCAATGCTTTGGCCTTCAACGTAGTGGAGATTCCCGCCTGAAAGATCAAACATAATGTGCTGAACAATACCTGAGCCACCCTCCTCCACCAGGGGCTCATTGCTGATTACCTTGCCCAGGAAGGGGGCATTGGGCTTATAGAGATTAACCGGGATGCTAGTGGACTTAGCCTGATCAGATTTTTCAGTCATAGGTTTTACTAGGGGTTGGGAAGACGGTGCTGCAACCACAGTGGGTGTACCATTGTCCATTGCTCCATCCAGGGGTCGAATGCTGACGATCTTGCCCCCCAAACGAGCAATCCGCAGCATCTCTTGGTTCATGCGGCTGTAGGGAACGGTAATCAATACAGAGCCACTTCTACGGATAGAACTCGCCATAGTATCAGTTTCTGCAGTCTGACGCAGACCCTGAACTTCATATACAAAAAGACGGCTGCCGGCCAGGCTACTGGCGTTACCGCCACTCACGCTTGGATTGTACATAGTTACCTTGCAACTCTCTAGACCCAACAAATAGCAGAAGAGCCGTGGCACCACAGCCCGCTACCCAAATAAAGACGACCAAAGGGTAACTTCGGTCTACGAATGACACTCTTTTTAGAGTATCACTGCGGGACAGCCTAGAGGATAGCGATAGTCACCCATAAACAACCCTAAGGCAACATCCTGGCAGCAATAGGTACAGGTCATGGACCTCCACTGGTAGGCATTAATTATTTTTCACTGTAATTAAATTCTCGATGGTGGATTGTGTTCTGTGCAGCATAACAGGAGAATGCCATTGGCCCCATAGTTCTGCCATGGCTACCTTAACCTGGAAAAATCAGTTGTAGGGGATACTTTCTTCTGATAAGATCTAAAATAGTAGTAGAAATACTTAGTCTTGAAAGGGTTTCATCAATTCCCTTGTTTTGGTTGTCCTAATCAACGATGACCATTACGGCGGTTTAACTATAACGTTGGGTCTACCGACCCCGGGGAAGCGTTCAACCTTCGCAAAGGTTAGCGTACCTGCTGCTTGCTACCGTTAGCGGTTCTTGATCTGGGGTAACGTTGGTTGCCAACCTACTCAGGGCCATCTCTGATGTGATGTTCTGGTCGAGTTGCTCACAGAGACGCAACATCACACGCAATATCCCATGCCATAGCATTATGGAACCCCGTGGGTTGCGGCAGGTACAACTACGACTACCCAGTCGTACCTTCCTTGAATTTCGTGGACTGAAGTGGACTTAATAGGAGTTGTGTAGAGGGAAGCTATGATCAATAAGCCAGACAGAGTGGTTTTAATCGGTGTTGCCGGCGATTCTGGATGCGGTAAGTCCACTTTCTTAAAACGTCTAAGCGATCTGTTTGGGGCGGAACTGATGACGGTTATCTGTCTAGATGACTACCACAGCCTTGATCGCAAGCAACGGAAGGAAGCCGGTGTCACAGCCTTGAACCCTAAGGCGAATAATTTTGATCTGATGTATGAGCAGATCAAGGCCCTTAAGGAAGGAAATAGCATTAATAAGCCCATTTACAACCACGAGACTGGTGAAATTGATCCTCCCGAACGGGTGGATCCGAACCGTATTGTTGTGATTGAGGGGCTCCATCCCCTCTATGATGGGCGGGTCCGGGAACTACTGGACTTCAGTGTCTACCTCGACATCAGCGATGAGGTTAAGATTGCCTGGAAGATCCAACGGGATATGGCAGAGCGCGGCCACCGCTATGAGGATGTCCTGGCCTCTATTAATGCCCGTCGGCCTGACTTTGAAGCCTACATCGATATTCAAAAGCAGTACGCCGATGTGGTCATTCAGATTCTACCCACCAAGCTAGTTCCCGACGATGAGGAGTGTAAAGTACTGCGGGTACGCCTGATGCAGCGGGAAGGGATACCCGGATTTGATCCGGTTTATCTGTTTGATGAGGGTTCCACCATCGACTGGATTCCCTGTGGTCGCAAGCTGACCTGTTCTTACCCAGGTATTCGCCTATACTACGGCCCTGACTCCTACTACGGCAATGAAGTGTCGGTGTTAGAGGTAGATGGTCAATTTGACCGACTAGAGGAAATGATTTATATCGAAAGTCACCTCAGTAATACCTCCACCAAGTACTACGGTGAAATGAGTGAGCTACTGCTCAAGCACCGGGAATATCCCGGCTCCGCCAATGGCAGCGGTCTCTTTCAGGTGCTTGTGGGCCTGAAGATGCGCGCTACCTACGAGCGGTTGATTGCGGCCGGTGCACCGGTAGCTGTAGGTCGAGCTTAGGTCCGAGAGAAGACTTTCTTTCTAGATCAATTTAGAAGATGGATAGGGCGAGGTGGGCCAGTCCCTTACTCGCTCTGTCCGCCAATTATTACATTTTTGATTCGCAGGCTGGGGCCACCACAGCCAACTGGCAAACCGTTTTGTCCTGCCTTGCCACAGCCTCCGGACTCGTCCCAATAGAAGTCGTTGCCGATCGCCACAATGTCTGCTAGGGTACGAAACACGTTGCCCGATAGGGTCACGTCCCTCACAGGTTCCGCCAGCTGGCCATGGCGGATCATCCAGGCCTCACCAGCGGTAAAGGTAAACATTTCCCCATTGGTCATCCCCTCGAGCCAGTTACGGGCATAGATCCCTTCTTTAATATCGGCGAATAGATCGCTGACGGGGGTAGTGCCTCGTTCGATCCAGGTATTGGTCATCCTCACCAGGGGAGAGTATTGGTAGTTCAGGCAACGGGCATTGCCAGTGGGAGCCTCCCCCAGCTTGCCGGCGGTTTCCCGAGAATGGAGTCGCCCCACCAGGACACCATCGTGAATCAATTGGGTGGTGTTGGCGACGGTGCCTTCGTCGTCGTAGAAGTAGCTACCCCGATGTCCTTCAGGGGCGGCCCCATCAAAAATTTGTAAGATTTCAGGACCAAACCGGCGGCCCATGCTCATGGCCTCCAGTAAGTCCGGATTTTCGTAGGCCATATCCGCCTCAGAGAGGTGACCAAAGGCCTCGTGGACAAACAGACCCGCGAGAATGGGGTCGATCACCACGTCGTAGACCGATCCACGGACGGCAGGTAAATCCAGGGCGCTCAGGGCACGCCGAGCGGACCCTAAAACCTGCCCATCCAAATTCTCCAGGTCCTCATAGGCCCGTCGGGATCCCGTAGTCTCCCGCCCCGTCTGCACCTGATTGCCGTCCCTGGCGGTGGCGGCAAACCGCATCTCCATATCGGACCAGGCTTGGTCCACCAGGGTTCCTTCGGAGGTGACTAACAGAACCCGTTGAGCCACGTCACTATAGCGCACCGAGGTGGTGGTGATGCGATCGTCCAGGCTTTGCAACAGATCGGCGTAGTGACCACAGAGTTGCTTTTTACGGGCCAGCGGCACATGGCGTGGATCGGTGCCCTGTAGCGGTAGTTGGCAGGCGACCTGCACCACCTCAATGGGAGCCAGCAGGGTTTCGTCCTGGCCCACTAGCCGAGCGGCGGTGATCGCCTCCTCCACCCGGTCAGCCAGGCCCTGCAAATCATTAAAACTGGCAAATCCCCAACCACCCCGATAACAGGCCCGCACGTGGCCGCCAATGGCCATGGCTTCGCTGAGGGTTTCCACCGATCCGCCCCGGAGAAAGATTTCCGTTCCCTCGGACTGTTCTAGACGAATGGCCAGATAGTCCACCTGACTGCGGCTGCGCCGACAAAAATCTGTCAATTCTGCTTTAGCCCGTTCGATGGAAAAGGCCATGGACTCCCCCCTTAGTGGACGGTGGCTGTCTCAACTTTAACATTGGGAATCGGGGGTAACCACCCTGTGGTTAGGGATAGGGACTCTCTGGACAGGGCTGGACGGACCCTGGCTTATCCTTGGGTGAACTGGTTGGGGAGGTTGCCAGGTCGCTGGGACACGCTATAAAGAAACAGCCTGGAAAATTTGTCCTGGTAGGGCCGTAGAGGTAGGGTTTCGTAGTCTAGAATCAACAGGTATGAATACTGAACTCGACTATACCCTACCGCCGGCGGTTCGCCGTATTGCCAATGCCTTTCGCCTAACCGGCTGGGTCAGCTTTTGGGCCCAGGCGGTATTGGCCCTAATTTCCAGTTTGGTTTTGCTGTTTGCCCTGGTGAACGTGGGGGCTCGATCTGGTCCCAATGCCAACCCCGGTGCTGGGGTTGGGCTATTTTTGGCGGCCCTGGGGTTGCTAGCGGTTTACCTGAGCGCCTATTGGGCCTTTCGCTACACCCTGATCAGTCGTAAACTGCGCAGTCGCAACGTGGCTAAGCGGCCCAGCCCTAAGGAGGCCATTCAGGCTCTACGGACTGGTATCCTGATCAGTATGGCGGGGATGCTGATCACCCTGTTTGGCAGCCAAGCCTTAATTGGCTCCCTCCTGGCTAAAGCCCTGGCCCAACCCCAGGGAGGCGCACTTTTTGTGCCCGGTAATGTGAATCAATACCTGGAAGCCTTTGATATTTTTATCGTGCAGGGCAATACCAACATTCTTCTAGCCCATTTTATTGCCCTGGCAGCTACCCTCTGGCTTCTACGGGTGGTGAATCGGGCCTAGGCAGAAAAGGTAATGGTCAAGTTTCTCCACCTTGCGGACATTCATCTGGGTTTTGATCGCTACGATAGCCCGGAACGTACTAAGGACTTTTTCCGGGCCCTGTATAGCGCCCTGGACCTCTATGCCCTGCAGCCCGCTGTTGATTTTGTCCTGATCGCTGGCGATCTGTTTGAGCACCGCAACATTCAGCCCGCCACCCTCAACCAGGCTCAAATCTGTCTCCAAGCCTTGCAACAGTCGAATATTCCAGTGTTGGCCATTGAGGGCAACCACGATAACCGCCCCTACGGTACCCCCACCAGTTGGCTGAAATATCTATCGGAGTGGGGCCTGCTAATGCTGCTGGAACCCAACCAGGGGACTACGGAGGAGCACTTCCTCAGCCCTTGGGATAGTCAACGGCGCCGGGGAGGCTACATCGATCTAGAGTGTGGCGTCCGGGTGATTGGCTCCAACTGGTATGGGGCTACCGCCCCCCGGGCAATTGATCGGCTGGCGGCGGCGATCGCCGATCTACCCCCCGGCCCCAGCCATAGCATCCTCATGTTTCACCACGGGTTGGAGGGGCAAATCGCCCGCTATGCTGGTGCCCTCCGCTACAGTGACTTACTACCCCTGCGCCAGGCTGGTATCGACTACCTGGCCCTAGGCCATATCCACAAGCACTATACCGCCGAGGGTTGGGTCTTCAACCCCGGATCCCTAGAGGCTAACAACATTGAGGAAAGCCAGTACCAACGGGGAGCTTACCTGGTGGAGCTAGGCCCCAACGGCATTCACGCCGAGCTACAGAGTGGCCATTGGCAACGGCCCATGCTGCGGCTAGAGCTGGTGGCTAAGGGGCAGGAAAGCCCAGACCAGCTAGCCCAGATGGCCCTGGACCGAGTTACCCAGGGACAGGCTACCCTGGGAGCAACCGATATTTCCCCCATCATCGAGCTCAAAATCATTGGCCAGGTGGGCTTCGATCGCCTGGAACTCGACACTCGTCAATTGCAGGCCCAACTACAGTCAGTCAGCGGAGCCCTGCTGGTGTTGCTTAAGTACGAGGTGGAGGATGGGGCCTACCAAACCCCCTTGGGGGACGGTCAAAGTCGCCTGGAGATTGAACAGTCGATTTTTAGCGATATGCTAGCCGCCCATCGGGACTATAAACACCAGGCCCCAGCCCTGGCCCAGGGCCTGAGTGATCTAAAGGAACGGCAATTGGGCGGGGCAGACGAAGTACAGCTCTACGGTCTGGTGGAAACCCTGCTGGGTCTGGAACCAGATCAGACTGGATCCGGTTCCAGACCTAGCAGGAATGGGAAGGACATCAGTGGGTAGGATGGTAATCTGTTCCCCGCCCCCAGGTTCAACTCCGCACCCCCATGGCCCAGTCGCCCCTACCCCCGCCATCCCTTTCTCCAGCGCAATCAGTCCCGCCATGGCTGACCCTGGCCATTTCCCAACTGGTAACCGCCCTGCTGGTCCTCTGGGTGACCAATCTGGCTATCCATACTGGCCTCAGCTGGACGAATACCCTACTGCGGTGGGTACGTTGGCCCGTGCGCCTCTATGGCATTGCTGCTTTTGATCAAACCTATACCGGCTGGATTATGGTGACCCTGCTGGGGGTGACCCTGGCCAGTCCCTGGCTTCTGGATAACCTACTTAGCTGGGCCTACGGACAACGCCCCCTCTCCAGCCTGCATCTGCAACGGCAACACCCCGACCTACTTCAACACCTACGGCAGATCTGCCGCCACCAGGGTTGGCAACTGCCCCAGCTGCGATTGATACCCGAGGCTCCGCCTGTCTGCTTTAGCTACGGCGGTTGGCCTGGCCCGCCTCGCATCGTGGTCAGCCAAAGCCTTCTAGACCAGTTTTCCAGTGCCGAGTTACGGACCCTCTATAGCTATGAAATGGCTCACCAGGCTAATGGGGATCTGCTGGTGATCTCCGCCCTGGGGTTAGGCCAGCTGGTCACCTACACCGCCTATTGGCGCCTGGCTGGCTGGGGGAATAGGCTAACCGGGATCGCTCCCCGGAGCGTAGGGGTGGGAGTTAACGCTCTATACCTATTGTTTTGGGGACTAAGGCAGCTGAGCCTATGGCTCTCCCGCCTGCGCAGTCAAGCGGCGGATGATCGGGCCTTGAGTTTTTGCGATCGCCCCACCGATCATCAACAGGCCCTACTGCACCTAACCACTGCCCTGGCCACCGATAGTCAACGACAGGGCCACCTCCATCCCCTGGTGGTGGCCCTGGAGGTGCTCTTACCCCTGAGCGCCCGGGCAGCGGTTAGTCCAGGCAGTTTCCTGCGTCGCCCCAATGTCGATACCCTGCTAGCGGATGATCGCTACAATCCCTATCGCCGTTGGCTATTAACCCAAGCCTCCCACCCCCCCCTGGGGGATAGACTGGTCTGGTTGGCCAGCCAGGCTACCGGGCGGGGACAAAGCCCCATCTGGGGAATTACCACCGCCGCCGAAGCTTCTAAGCCACCGTTCTCCCCATCCCTACTCGCCCAACAGAAAGGCCCTCTGCTAGGGCTCCTGACCGGTGGGGCCGTGGCCCTCGGACTGTGGCTTGTGGGCGGTTTAGCAGAACCCCTGGGCTGGTATGGCCTGAGTAGTTTTAATCAGGATGGTGACTTGCTGCGGGGAGGAGTATGGCTCGGTCTCGGCCTGGGCATGCTGAGCCGGATTAACCGGCTATATCCTGATTGTCCGCCTGGCTTAACTTCCTCCTCTCAAATTAGGGAAGTGTTAGTCAACCGCCACCACCGGCTTCCCCTAGAAGGTCAGCCCCTCCAGATAGAGGGCACCCTGATGGGCCCCCCAGGTTTAGCTAACGGCCTAGGACAACAAATTTACCTGGCCTCCAGTGGGGGCTTGATCAAGCTGGGTTGGACGACGATACCGCTCGGCTGGATGCCACTCCTCCAACCCCAATACCATCCAAAGCAGTGGCTAGGGCAACCGGTACGGATTAAGGGATGGGGCCGACGGGCCGGTGGGGGTTTTTGGCTGGATGTAGCCCAGTTAATCCCCCTTAACTATCCTGATCAAGGCTTAGTCGATCAAGGCCCCTGGCTACAAACCCTGCTCAGCCTGGCCCTGGCCCTGGGAGGGGTGGCAATACTGGGGTGGGGGTAGGTCTACTTACACACCCATCTTGTCAAAATGTCGCCAGAATGTTACATTTATTTACGAATTCCGATGCCTTAACCGGATGCTCAATCCTAAGGGTTGTTCAGATGGTGATTTAACTGGTGTCAGGTTCTCCTACTCTCAACACAGCAAATGAACCAGCCACTTCGGCTGGTTTTTATTTATCTATCGAAATGGCTAAACCAGTATGCTTGCATGAGGTGAAGCAATCTGGTTCCCATCGAAAATCTAAAAGTAGCGGAAGAAGGTAATGACTTCAGGGAGAATACTGAGGACAGGTTTAGTGGCTAAGTCGCTATATGCCAAGATTGGGCAAGCATTTGGCTAGCCTAGCTCGACGCAGGCAGCGACGGGGCTGGTTTTGGCTTGGGAGAGAGCGAGCTCAGGCTAAGCCAGAGGTTTAACTGCTTGCCCGGGCATGGCTATGGTTGCTAATCGGGGCTAAGGCTGGAAAGGTTCTTAGCAGCCTATTCCATAACAAATGTCTGCCCCGATCGTTATCCTTCCTGTCCCGTGTTACCTTAATAAATAAGATATAGGTTAAATTACTAGATGGCCTCCAGGTCTTAACCCTAAGTCAGGATTTAGGCTAGTCAATGTTATCAATGAGTTATTGGAGTTAAGACACTGGTTTTACCTAGTTTAAAGGTAACCGTAAAAAACCTTTATCTACGTGGTCAAAATGCATTTTTACTCCAGCTATAGTTAGAGACTTATCTCCTAGATCGGCAATCAAGCTTTTCTGACCACCTGTTCCTGATTTATTTCTTAAAAAAAGAGCCCTTTTCTTTTACTTTTTCAGACAGCAGAGGTATCGCGATGTCCATTCGTCTTTATGTTGGTAATCTCTCCAGAGAATTACAACGCCAGAACTTTGAAAGTGTTTTTGCCATTTATAATGATGATCTAGTTTCAGTTAAGTTAATTGCGGATAAAAAAACAGGCAAATGCAGGGGCTTTGGTTTCGTCACCGTTAAAACCGAGGAAAAAGCTGACGAAATTGTGGCCCATCTCAATGGTCAGGTACTGGAGGATCTTCCCCTAAAGATTGAAAAAGCACTGCCCCGCGAAAAAGCGGAGGAAGAGTTTGAAGGTGTTGAGAATAGCGTTAGTGCCGCTGGGAAAAAGGCTAAGGGAAATGGCCGAAAACTGTCCTCTAGTGTACCGACCAGTACTACTGTTACCCAGCCCGATCCCCGTTGGGCCGATAAGTTAGAACAACTCAAGCAGATGTTGGCGGCCCAAACTACCCCCAGTTGAGGGCCTTTATTCATACTTGGAGGATTGGGCGCGAGCTTCCGCTAGTTTCTTTAGCCGGTGCAGTTGGGCAATCATGTCGGCCTTAGCCCAGCCAGAGGCTAAATAGTTGAACCCAAACTCTACTAAGGCATTGGGGATAGCGAATTCAAACCGATTGATGAGTTCGGTGTCTTCCCCCCTAGCCCACCACTGCCAACGATCCTGACCCTTGAAAAACCCATCGAATTGCCAAACAATCGCGTTGGGGGATCGCTCCACCACCGTGCTAATTAAGCCAGGCTGCCAGCCGGGTAGTTGCAGGCTAAACCGACTACGTGCCCCCACCTGGGTTGACCAGTGGTCCTCGAGGGGCTGACAACGCATTCGGGGATTGAGCCACTGCTGCATGGTGGTTAGATCGGTAACACAGTACTCGACCAGGGCAACACTGGCGCCTATCGTAATTGCTTGCTCAAAACAGTAGGATGGAGCCATGGAGTTTATAAGCGTTGCGATAGCATAGGTTTCTATCATAGTAATTGCTAAGGCGGCCAGCTCAGGTCGTTCTCTAACCAGGGGTAGGGGTCTTGCTTGGGTTTGAGATGCTTCCGGTTTGCCCTAAGTTGATGCTCCAGTGGTAGAAGGGTATCAGCCAATGGCTATGGCAGGGCTAACTGGGCCACTGGTTAACCCTTAACGGCAATAGCCAGGGGCTAAAGCTTGAACATAGAGAGGTACTAGTGATGGCAAGCAATCCACAGGTTCCCTCTGGTAACTCTCATCCCTTGGTAACAGAGTTTGGTTCCCATGCCTACATCAACCGCGAGTTGAGTTGGTTAGAGTTTAATCGCCGGATTCTTCACCAGGCCCTTGATCCTGACACCCCGTTATTGGAGGCTATCCGCTTTTTAAGTAGCTTTAGTGACAACCTTGATGAGTTCTTTATGGTGCGGGTGGCGGCCCTTAAACACCAACAGGCTAACCTGATCACCCAGCCCGGTCCAGATGGCCTGAGTCCTCAACAACAGTTATACTGGATTAGTAGAACCCTGCGGCCTATGGTCAGGCAGCAGCACCATCACTTTGGGTGGCAACTCCGCCCTCACCTGGCTGACCATGGGATAGTTCTCTTGGATTACGATGATCTAGAGGTAGACCAGCGGGATTATCTTAACCATTATGTTGAGCACCAGATCTTGCCAGTTCTCACTCCCCTGGCAGTAGATCCGGGCCAACCGCTACCTTACCTGTCCAACCTTAGCTTGAATCTAGCGGTGCTGTTGACCGATTGCCAGGCAGCAGTCACCACCATCGCTTGGGTCAAAATACCCCGGGTCTTGCCCCGCTTGCTCACCCTGCCACTCGAACTGGGTTCTCGTCGCCCCTGCCGATGGTTAGGGCTGCCCCTGGAGCAGGCGATCGCTCCTCATCTGGTCACCCTCTTCCCTGGTCTAGAGGTAGCGGATTCCTATCTCTTTCGAGTCACTCGGGATGCGGATCTAGTCCTGCAAGAGGACGAAGCCGATGATTTAATGCTGGCAATCGAGCAGGAACTGCGTAAGCGTCACCTCAGGGAATCCGCCGCTCGGCTGGAAGTTCAGTCAGGCATGCCCTCATCCCTCCGGCATCTGTTGATGCAAGCGTTAGGGTTGGATGGGGCAGATGTCTACGAAATTGACGGCATGGTTGGTCTTGGTGACCTGATTACCTTGACCACCCTGCCGGTCCCCGATCTGAAGGAACCTAGCTGGACGCCCGTTATCCCTACTGGGCTGGGTGCTAACGTCCCATCGGTAGATGGGATGGACCCCCAGACAGAGGATTTGTTTGCTCTGCTGCGTTGCCAGGATCAGCTTCTCCACCATCCCTATCACTCCTTTGTCGCCACGGTACAACGGTTCATTACCCAAGCTGCAGCGGATCCCCAGGTACTCGCCATTAAAATGACCCTGTACCGCACCTCTGGAGACTCACCCATTGTTAAGGCTTTAATTGCAGCCGCAGGGAACGGCAAACAGGTCACCGTGGTGGTGGAGTTGAAGGCCCGTTTCGACGAAGAAAACAATATTCACTGGGCCCGTCAGCTAGAACAGGCGGGGGTACACGTCGTGTATGGGGTCCTGGGTTTTAAGACCCATGCCAAAATGGTGTTGGTGGTGCGTCGTGAGGGCGATCGCATCAATCGCTATGTTCATTTCGGCACTGGTAACTACAACCCCAAGACCGCCCGTACCTATACAGACCTGGGCTTGCTCAGTGCCCATCCCGATTTAGGCGCCGATGCAGCGGAACTATTTAATTACTTGACGGGCTACTCGCGGCAACGCTCCTATCGTCAGATCCTGGTGGCCCCTGTCAGCCTCCGAGAGCAACTCGTCAACCTGATTCAAGGGGAAATCGATCAAGCCCACCGGGGTAAGCAGGCTAGAATTATCGTTAAGCTCAATGCCCTGGTTGATCCTGGATTGACGGCCCTCCTCTACAAAGCCTCTCAAGCCAATGTCTCGATTGACTTGATTGTGCGGGGAATCTGCTGCCTACGGCCAGGGCTGGCGGGGATCAGCGACAATATCCGAGTCATCAGTATTGTTGGCCGGTTTCTCGAACATTCCCGTCTGGTTTACTTTCACCATGGCGGGGATGAAGTCCTCCTGATCGGTAGTGCTGATTGGATGACCAGCAATCTCGACCAGCGGGTAGAAGTTTTAGTGCCGATTCGCGATCGAGTCTTACAATCCGAGGTCAAATTCATCCTGGACCTCGCCCTTGAGGATAACTGCCAAGCCTGGGATATGGCTGCCGATGGTAGTTATACACAGCGCCGACCGGGGGCCAACTTGCCTCGCCACTTCCAGAGGTTGTTGATGGCCCATTATCATTAGGCAGCATGGGGTTAAGTCAACACGCTAGCCAGTTAATTGATTAACCCTCGCTAACGATTAGCCAGGGTGAACTATCTTCGCAGACGAGTGAGACCACCGGTACAGTAGCATCGCTAACAGACCCAAGAGGGCAATCCCCAGTAAACCTGCCAGTGGGTTTTGCCCCACCCCCGTCACCCAAACCGGTACGCGCCCTGTAACCTGAAGTAAATCAGCCACATCCACCAGGTAATACCCCCACACCAGGCTGCCGTGCAACCCTACCGCCACCCCCAGGCTGGTTTGGCAGGGAACGGGGGGCAAAGCGAGGTGACGGGCCCAAACTAAAGCCATACCCAGTAACCAGAGGCCAAAAAACTGAGGCAACAGGGCAAGCAGGGTTGCTAAGGGTTTAATGAAGTGAACCAGGGCAAAAAGCAAACTATTCAGGACCAACGCCAGTCCTTGGGAACTGCCCTGTTCTAACTCCCACAGCAGCCAGCCGCGGAACAGCAACTCCTCAGACCAACCTACCGCCAGGGCCGTTAGGGCTCCGCCTAAGGCGGTAGTGGCCAGAAAGGGGATTTTGAGAGATTGGGGATTGAGGGCAGCCCAGCCGAGGGCCAGCTGAATGGCCACGAGCAGCCCGAAGCTTAGCCCTCCCAAGCCTATCCCCAGAATCAAGCCCTGAGCCAGGCGACGGCCACCGGTAAAGCCCAGCACCTGCCAACTATGGGATGTCTGGTGCACTCGTCGCTGCCAGAGGGGTAACCCCAGAAGAAACACCAGGTAAAGTAGGGCCGTGGGAATCAGATCACCCCCTGGCAACTTGCCCTGGGCCGAGACCCAATAGAGGGGCAAGGCCAGAGGCAACCAAACTGCTATGGTAATAGTAAGAAAAATAAGTACCCTAAGGAGGGGAGGCTGGCGGGCTAGCCTGGACCAATTACTAGTCATCCGGTTCAATTGTACTGGTCAACCCTAGGCTGCACAGTCCTTCACTGTAGAACTCGGCAGGTTCCAAGGCACAGGTAATCACCAAAGCTAGGCCGGCAGTATGGGCCTGCATCATAATATCCACTGCCTGAGGCGGCGTTAAGCTAGGTACAACCTTCAGTAGGGCTTCGACGACGTATTCCATGGAGTTAAAGTCGTCATTGTGGAGCAGTACCCGGTAGCGGGGAGCGGGCTTTCGCAGTGTGGAAGTTGAGCGTTGCTCAATTGTTTCAACGGACACAGCCAGACCTCGTTTTTGAAAATTGATTAAGGTTAAAAATCGACAGCCCTTAACCAAAGATAATCAAGACTAATTCATGATGGTTCAATAATGACTATGCCATAGGTAGACCTGAGACGCAAAGCCTCCTAGTCGCTCGTGAGCTCCACCGTAGCGGGCTCCCATCAATAGACTATTCCTGCCGCGAGTCTAATCCATATACCATTTAACAGAGGTCGACCTGACCCTAGACACCATAGACCTCTGTTAAGGTAGTTATGGCAGTAGGGCTAGCAATTTGCATCCGTTAGATTTAAATAATGGTTCATGACGATCTCCAAGGCTTCCCTCCATCCTGGACAAATTATCTATCTAAGCTGGGCGAATGATCGTCTTTACGCGGAGGTAATTCAGATTCAGTCAGAGCGTTGTCTGGCTTGGTTACGCCCCCTGGTGCTTGTCTCCCGAGCCGATATCCTATTTTTATCCACAGTACTGACGGGAGAGACGGTCGCCACATGCCTGGGAGATAACCAAGGACCGGACCTGATTTGGCCCTTACAGGACATCTATCCAGCCCTAGATACGGATGTAATGGGTGTCCTAGCGTCGGTCCATCACATCAACCAAACCCTACCCGATCACTCTACTCAACTGACAGCACTACAACAGTTTATAGCTGGGCTGTGGATAAATAAGCCCCAGTCATCAGCTTAAGCCAGGAACTGTGGCCCCGTAAAACCGGGGGGTCCTCGGCGATCTCTGTGGAATAAATCGAGTCAAAGCGGTTAGCCTTTGACAGCTTTGTCCGACCCGCCTTGTCTCAGGCCTTAGAATCAAAACAACACATTAACGTCATCATGACAGCCATTTTCATGAAGGTTTCGTAAAGATTGAGCTCTGAATCAGGCTCGCCTAGAGAGCTTAGGAGAAAATTCCTCTTAAATTGCAATCAAAAACCAAAATATCCAAAGGTATAAATCTTTACCTAGTCTGATTGAGCGCAATTTCTCGATTGAGCATCAATGTTTTTTCCCACCAATCTATGACCCCGCTCTCTGCTACTCGTTGTCCCAGTTAGTTTTGAGGTGATTTTTTTTAAGAACTGGGAACGAGGTGAATCCGACCGGCGTCCATTTCACTCATGAGCAACTCGAGAACTTCGATATCACCAATCGGAACGTGGCCTAATCGCATTAATTCCGAATTTATTCCCTCCTCAACATCAGGAGTGAGGGATTTACTACTGAGAGCCTGGGCTACAAGCCAACGGAGAGGAATAGATGGTGACATAATGATTACCTAGAGCATTAATATTTACAAGGATTATTACCGTTTTCCTGATTCAGTCCCGTGATGGAGGTAAGCCTGCAGGGTGACCTTTGACAGAAAGTCAGGTGACATATGCCACCTATTTTACTGATAGACATTACTAGCCCTGGGAAACATACCTAGGATGACTTTAGGGAAAGTTCGTTTTTATATCAAGATTGTGTGGAGTTATACTGAAGAGCCTAGGGTTTTTCGGGCAAGTAATGTTTATACTCAAAAAGATTGATTTCTTAATTGTTTCAACTTTAAGATTTAGTGCCGGCCGATTTTGTCGATTTTATCGAGGAGTTTATCCGCTATGCCAGTTAAAAACGAATCCATGGCCATGATTCAAGCGCAGGGCTCCTTGAATGCCTCTAACGCGCCAGACTTCCAAAGTCGCCTTATAGCGCATCTGGAGTCTGAAACCTCCCTGGGCCTATTAGTGGACCTGAGCCAGCTGGAATCCCTAGATAGTGCGGGCCTGATTGCCCTGGTCGCTGCTTTACAGAAATCTCGCCAGATGGGCAAACGGCTATATCTGTGTTCTGTGCCCGCCGGTATTCGCATGATTTTTGAATTAACCCAGCTTGATCGGGTGTTTGAGATCCTCGAGGAGGCAGATCAATCCACCTTGATGGCCGCCTAGGGAGATATCCATACGGGTAGAATCGCTATAGTAGGTAGGTAGTGCTCACCAGGTTTTACCTGGCCTAATACGGTGCCCCTAGCTGCTGATTCCCTACTGACCGCCGATATTCTTAAGCCAGCTCGCTATCTGGGCAACGAGTTAGGGTCTGTTCATAAGCCCTGGGCCGAAACCCAGGTTCGTTGGGTCTTGACCTACCCTGAACTCTACGAGGTGGGAGCTTCTAACCTGGGCCATATCATCCTCTACAGCATTCTCAATGCCCAGCCCCGTCAGCTTTGCGATCGCGCCTACCTACCAGGCTCTGACCTGGCCAGCAAGCTGCGTAGCAGCCAAACCCCCCTATTCGCGGTTGAATCCCAACAGCCCTTAACTGCCTTCGACATCCTTGGTTTTAGCCTGAGCTACGAACTGGGGGCCACCAACATTTTAGAAATGCTGGCCCTGGCGGGTATTCCTCTCACCTGGCAGGAGCGCCGCCAGTCCTCGTCCCAGGACTGGCCATTAATCTTTGCTGGGGGGCAAACCGCCACCTCGAACCCCGAGCCCTACGCCGACTTCTTTGACTTTATTGCCCTCGGTGACGGGGAAGAGCTGTTACCGGAAATTGGCCTGGTGATGGAGGAGGGTAAGGCGGCTGGGCTGAGCCGTGACGCCCTTCTACTGGATCTGGCCCAGGTGCCTGGGGTCTACGTGCCCTGCTTTTACGCCATTGCCGAGGATGGCTCGGTGCAACCCCAACGGGCCGATGTTCCCCCCCGAATTTTACGTCGGGTAGCGGCCCCCATGCCCGCCTACGCCATGGGGTTAGTGCCCTACGTGGAAACGGTCCACGATCGCCTGACGGTGGAAATTCGTCGGGGCTGTACCCGGGGCTGTCGCTTCTGCCAACCTGGCATGCTCACCCGCCCCGCCCGGGATGTGGAGCCGGAGGCGGTGATTGAAGCCATTGAAATGGGCATGGAGAAAACCGGCTACAACGAGTTTTCCCTGCTGTCTCTGAGTTGTTCCGACTACCTGGCCTTGCCGGCGGTGGGAGTGGAGATTAAAAACCGCCTTAAGGACGAGAATATTTCCCTGTCCTTGCCCAGTCAGCGGGTGGATCGGTTTGATGAGAATATTGCCCATATCGTTGGTGGCACCCGGTTGACCGGTTTGACCTTTGCCCCCGAAGCCGGTACCCAACGGCTGCGGGATATCATTAACAAGGGGTTGAGCAATGAAGAGCTGTTGCGGGGGGTAAAAATCGCCCACGAACAGGGTTGGGACCGGGTGAAGCTCTACTTCATGATTGGCCTGCCAGGGGAAACCGATGCCGATGTACTGGGCATCGCTGAAACTGTCCGCTGGCTGCGCCAGGCCTGCTACATCAAGGGCCGTAAACCCCTATCCTTTAACATCACTATTTCAAACTTTACCCCTAAACCCCACACCCCCTTCCAATGGCATGGGGTCTCCACCGCGGAATTTCAACGCAAGCAGGCCCTGCTCAGGGCCGAGTTCAGGGCCATGGGTCGGGCTAAGGTCAACTTTACCGATGTGCGTATTTCCGCCATGGAGGATTTTGTTGGTCGTGGCGATCGCCGTCTGGCGCCGGTGATTCGCCGGGCCTGGGAGTTGGGTGCCGGCATGGACGCCTGGTGGGAAAGCCTGGATACCGCCTTCAACGCCTGGAATCAGGCGATTGGAGAAGCTGGCTTAGACTGGAAGTATCGCCAGGTGGATCAGGGTCAGGCACAACCCGACCTGGATGCCCCCCTCCCCTGGGATCACCTGGATACCGGCATTGACAAGGCCTGGCTAAAACAGGACCTTGCCCGGGCCTTGGAGGCGATCACCGTTCCCGATTGCTCCTTTGATGGTTGTTCCCACTGCGGGGTCTGTGGCCCTGACCTGGGCCATAACGTGGTGGTGCCGCCGCCCCCTATCCCAATCGCGATCGGGCCCAGTCAGCCAGGGCAGGAGCGGGTGCAGCGCTTGCGTCTCACCCTGGGTAAACTAGGGTCTATGGCCTTGATTAGCCACCTGGATTTGATGCGGCTGTTTGATCGGGCCCTACGCCGGGCCAGTCTCCCAATCTCCTTCACCGGTGGATTCCATCCCGGTCCCCGGGTGTCAGCAGCCAATGCCCTTTCCCTGGGGATCACCAGCACTGGCGAGGTGGTGGACTTTGAGCTTAAGCAAGCTATGGATCCCCTTGAGTTCCAGCAACGGCTAGCGGCCCAGTTGCCGGGGGAAATTCCCCTATACAGCGTTGCCGAAGTCCCCCTCCATACCCCCTCCGCCACCAAACTGCTGGAGCGGGCGGAATATTACCTGCGCCTGACTCCAGGGCCCGAGTTGACCGCCAGTAGCCTACCCTGGCAGGATTGGGTGAATCAGGTGCTGGCCCTGGACAGCCTCCCCTGGGAAAAGCTGAGCAAGTCGGGAAAACCCCAGGTCATTGATCTACGTAGCCAACTGCAGGAACTGGCCGTGGTGGATCCCCAGGATCAGACCTTGCCTGTACCCCAGCTCCAATCCCAGGATCGGGAGGGGGTGGTGCGATGGGTAGGGAGTTGCCGTAACGACGGTAACCTACTGCGACCCGATCAGGTGCTCTGGATGCTCCGCCAGGTGGGGGCAGAATCATTGGAAATTCGCCATAGTCACCGATCTCGACTGATGCTGAGCGATCCCTAGGGCCTCACCAATTCTATCTGTCTAGGGTTGCGCTATTCCTCCCATCCTTCTCAGTATCTTCCTATCTGGCATTGTGATATGGCCCCTGCCCTGGTTGCCAAAAGAACCTGCAAGACTATCAGTCGGATCACCCTAGCTACCATGCTAATGCTGGCTGGCTGCCCATCTTTGGCGACCTGGGCCGCAGGGGAAGGGTCGCAATGCTGGGGGGGCGAGCCTAGCGCCAACCGCTGTTGCCCACCGGGTTTCCTGGCACCAGCCCTGCCCCATACCCCTAGCCTCCTGTCCCAGGTCCTATGTGAGGTGTTGGTTTTTCCCAGCGAGGGTCGGGCGGAGGGGGACCTGTTCCGTCGCCTGGTTGTCACGGAGTCCCTGGTGCGGGACAGTGCCCCCGCCGTCAATGCCACGACCCAGCCCAGCCTGTGGTGGAACCGTGACTCCATCCCGGCCCGGCTGGGGGGACACCGCCTGGTGGAGTCCTGGTTAGCCTATCAACAGCGCCAGTCCTCCATGGGGATGATCGATTTAGTAGTGAGTCCACAGTTCTGGCGGGGGTTAACCCTACCGGAGCGCTATGGGGTACTGGTTCAATTTGGCCAGACTGCCGAGGAATTGGGCTACCATCTGCGGTTATTGGATGATAATGGCTATACGGCTCGCCTGGTGGGGGTCTATGCCTGCGTCCAGGAGGCCTGTCTGGCCAGTGTCGATGGCGATCAGCTGCTCCAGTTACAACAGTGGGCGATCGCCCACTCCCCCCATTCCCATCTACCGGTGGCTAACCCCTAGGCCGTCAGCAACTGCTCCAGTTGACCAAAGAGGGTTTGAGCCTCGGCTTTGATCTGATGGTAGTGATCAATCACCGGTTGTACCGCCTGCTCCTCCCGTTCTACGTAGTCATAGAACTGGGTAAAGATCCGTTCTACCTCCTCATAAATCAGGCCCAATTTCTCGTTCAGGCGGGTGGCCACCTCACTCTGGAACCGGAGCTTCTCCCCATCCAGAGCCCGCTCAAACTTGGTAATGATCCGCTGTCGCTGCCAAATGATGCCAATCGCCAGCAGGATCACCCCCACCCCGGCAAAGGCAATGCCAATGGCACTGAGGATGGCCTCCGCCACAGTAAACTGAATCACGTGGAGAATGGTGCCCGCTACCGCCATCACCGCCCCCCCAACAATTTCATTGGCCATGTCACTGGCCTGGGTGGTGAGCATGTCCCCCAGGCCCTGATCCCTCAGCAGCTTATCAACCTTGGCGCGGACACTTTCAATCACCTCCTGCCGGCGCTCTAACACCTTGAGGGAGATATGACTGGCCTGGATAGGGTGACTACTCACCTGGTCCAGGTCTTGATTCAGCCCCTCAAAGAGCTGCCGGATGCCATCGACAAAGTGCTGGGCCCCCTCGTTGGAGACCTCCTCCAGGGACTGACGCAGGTGCTGGCTACAGTCAGCCTGGAACTCGTCCACCCAGGCCTGCATGGAGACCTCTTCGTTAAACAGCCCCACAAAGGAGCGACGCATCACCGTTAGGACGGAAAGGCTCTCCCGAAAATCTGCCTTAATGCGGGCGGCAATGACTTCGTAGCGGGCCGCCAGGCGATCGGCCAGGGTATTCACCTCATAGCTAGAGCGCCCCCGACCCGCATCAATTTTATGGCGAATGGCTTTGGCCGTAGCCTGATCAACCGCCAACTGCCGGCTGACAGCATCAACATCCTGATGCAGGCGATCAATAATCTGTTGGGTGGTTTGACTCACCGATCGCAGCTTAATCCGATAGCTCTCCCCCGAGGAGACCATGGTCTGGATATACTGGCGCACCGGTAAAAAGCCACTGTGCTGCCCATCCCCCTCCTGCTCAAGGGCGGCGGAGGTGGGAAAAATGACCGGATCCTTAATATGCTTTTGCAGAGCATACTCCCGTACCCGGTGAAGGTTGGTGTCTAGATCGGCGGGCCGTAGCAAATCTGACTGCTGGAGAATAAATACCACCTTCTTGCGCCACTCGGCGCTAACAAAATCGAGGAAATCCCAGGCACTTTTCTGGTAAGGGTTTTTGGCAAACAGAACGAAAAAGGTTAGATCGCTGTTGGGAATGTAGCGCTCGGTGATGATCTGGTGCTCCTGGATGACCGTATTGGTGCCCGGTGTATCTACGATGGAAATGTCCTGCAAAATTGGGATGGGGCGACCGATTTTGCGCAGATTAGGCTCCACCTGTTGGCTAAACTCCTGCTCCCCATAGACCAGCTGCTGAATGACATCGGTGCAGGGTTCAATATCGGTGGCACAGACCTCCGCCTCCAACAGGGCATTGACAAAGCTACTTTTGCCCGCCTTCACTTCCCCCACCACCACAAATAAAAAGGGTTCGTTAATGTTCCGATGGAGGTTTTGGGTGGTACGCTGCAGGTCGGGGTTGTTGATGGTGGTCGCCAATTGCTGCATCCGATCTAGCAGAAGGCCCAACCGCTGGCGATAGTCCTGGAGGGCTTGATTGATAATTTGACTGGCCACGCCTATCTCCCTAAAATTACTAAATCAAGGGTGGCCCGGGTCTTGTTTAACGCCTTCCAGCGCCGCTCCTCCAGGATTTCCCTATAGGGGGATACGATAACACTCTAGGGCCCCACTACTGCCACCCATGTTATACCGTCTTCACCTGGATTTATTAGATAGCCAGCCCCCCATCTGGCGACGGCTCTGGATCCCTGGGATCTTACCCCTGACCGATTGTCACCGGGTGTTTGCCCTAACCATGGGCTGGGAGGTAACGGCAGCCTATCGGTTTAAACCAGCCCTATCCCCATCAGTTAACCTGCCACACCAGCCCAGTTCACCGGTAGGCAGTACCCTGGCGGACTGGCTCCTACAGCCGGGGGATAGCTTAATTTACCTGTACCAACCCAGCCAGGGTTGGTTACACAAGGTCACCCTGGAGGCCATAGCCAGTCAGATGGAGGCGTTAACCCCCCACCCGCTTCCGGAGGGCTGGTTGGCCCACTGCCTGGAGGGGGAAGGGGCTTGCCCTCCCACCTTTTGCCATGGGGTTTGGGATTACCTGGAGCTGCTGGATCGACTGAGTGAGGCGGATGACCCCGACTACGATGGGCTGTGGCAACGGGTTGGCTATGACTTTGACCCCGATAGACTAGACTTGGTCACCATCAATCAGCAACTCCATGCCCTCGGGATGGACAGTGGTGGGTCAATCCCGAGTCGGTAAAATTCTTGCCAGAGAGAATTCGGATTTTCCATCAGCATTCTGGGCAAGTGGTTGCGAACCTCGATGTGAGAGTTCGGAGAATTTTTAACCTGGCTGCCTAGGTGGAGCCAGGCGACTCAAATCTAAGTGAAGGTGTAATCATAGTGAGACTTCAGCAGTTTCAAGATAAGCTGGACGTCGTAACCGATAATACCGTTGATAGAATTGAGCCTGTCGAAGAAAGCCAAAAGCTCTTCCTGGGAAGCAACCTTGACCTCAGCAGCAATATTGTAGCGACCAGCCACCACCGACACAAATTGGACTTCCTCCAGCTTAGCCAGTTGCTCCGCCACATAATTAATACGGCTACTGTCCACTGAGATATTTATGATACTTGTGTGCGGCGTCCCCAATAGCCTGGGATTGGCCCAGACCTCAATCTGGATAATTTCCGCATTGAGTAACCGTTGAACCCGATAGCGAGCTGTTGCTTCGGGAATATCCAGCCGGGTTGAGATGTCTTTATAGGTTATGCGACCATTGACCTTCATCAGGTCAATGATTTTATAGTCGAGTTCATCTACGCTGGGGTAGGCTGCTTGACGGTTACTTTCCATAACTGGAGGAAGGAGTGGGATAGTTTAGATCGAAGGGATTCCATCATAACAATAAAGGTTATAGCGTATTTCTTAGATAACCTTCATCTTAAGGGTGGGTTTTATTTAAAACCATCACTTTAGCCAGCCTGCAATTACTTATTTCTATAAAGTACAGCTAAAGGCCCATGGCGGCAGCTAGGGGTAAGGGTAATGCAGGACAAATCGTCAATTATGCCTGACTCATTTTAATCTGGTTCAATCGTACTGATAAGAGTCACCGGGGTGGTGGGGGCGATCTCGGTCGCGCCCGGGGATGGGCGGTAAGGGCAGAGGAATCAGAACTCAGAAGTCAAGAGCCAACAGAAGTGGGCAGATTGACGCCCGGGTCTGCTAAGCTTCCCCCTGTTCCTCCTGGGGCAGCAGGACGGTGACGGTGGTGCCCTGCTGCGGTTGGCTTTGCACCTGAATAGTGCCGCTGTGGTTGTCGACGATCGCCTGGGCGATCGCCAGCCCCAGCCCACTGCCCTGGTCTCCCCGGCGACGGCGGGCGGGGTCAGCCCGGTAGAAGCGATCGAAAATATGGGCTAGGGCCTCGGGGGCAATGCCCATGCCGTTATCCTGCACCACCACCTGCAGCCAGGGCTGGCCCTGATGGCGGATGGGTTGCCAGTTCAGGGTGACCTGGCCTCCGGCGGGGGTGTACTGCAGGGCGTTGGCCAGCAGGTTGGTAAACAGGCGGGTGAGCTGGTCCCGATCTCCCCAGATCAGTCCGGGGGGTGAGCCCAACTCGCCGGAGTAGCCCGGGGTGATGGCCCGGGGGGTGGGGGATTGCACCTGCAGACGAATCTGGCCCTCCCTGGCCAGCACCTGTTGTTCCACCACCACCTCCGGCAACAGTTGGTCCAGATCAAGGCAGTGGGGGGTGAGGGCCAGCAGGCCGCTGTCCTGGCGGGTCAAAAACAACAGGTCATCCACCAACTGCCCCAGGCGCCGGGTGAGGCGCTCGATCACCTGGAACTGCTGCTGTAGCACCGCCACCTCCGGTTCAGGATCCAGCAGGGCCACCTGGGCGTTGGTTTGAATCACGGCGATGGGGTTGCGCAGCTCATGGGAGGCATCGGCGGTGAACTGCTTGAGCTGCTGGTAGGAGTCCCGCACCGGGGCCATGGCAATGCCCGACAGCAACCAGCCGATCGCCGCTACCACCCCCACCATCAGGCTGGTGCCCAGGGCCAGGTCCACCATCAGCCGACGGCTGGGCTTGGTCACCTCAAACCAGGGATGGCTGACCCGCAGGTAGCCCACTAGCTGCCCCTGGCTTTGCACCCGTTCCGTTACCTGCCGCAGCAGGGTATCCCCCCTGACCCGCACGGTTTCCCCCGCCGGGTTAAGGTGCAGGGGCAGGGGCAGGGCCTCGCTCAGGGTAGACCACTGCAGGGTGCCCTGGGGGCTGAACCACTCCAGGTCAATGTGATCCTCCTCCACCGCCCGGGCCACCGCCCCCTCTGCCGCCAGTTGCGGGTCCATCACCAGCGATCGCGCCATCACTTCTACCACGTGGTTGAGGGTATCATCCACCCGCTCCACCAGGGTGTTGCGGACGTAGAGGTAAAAACCACTGGCGAACAGTAACAGCAGTACGGCGGTGACGGCGGTATACCAGAGGGCAAGGCGTTGACGGGTAGCCTGGAACATGGCCGGGGCGGTTAGGAATCGGGGTTTTCTGGCTCGTAGGTGGAGGCCACCTGCAGCTCCGTCAGCTGGTGGGGGTCAACCCCGGCCGGAGCCTGGGTGAGCAGGCAGCGGGCTTGCTGGGTTTTCGGAAAGGCAATGGCATCCCGAATCGAGGTTTCCCCGGTGATCAGCATGACGATGCGGTCTAGACCGTAGGCGATGCCGCCGTGGGGAGGGGTGCCGTACTCAAAGGCCTCCAGCAGGAACCCAAACTTGTCCTGGGCCGCCTCGGGGGAGAGGCCGATGGTGTCAAACACCTGCCGCTGCACCTCCGGTTGGTAGATGCGCAGGCTGCCACCGCCAATTTCGTAGCCGTTGAGCACCAGGTCGTAGGCGATGGCCCGGGCGGTTTTCAGGTCCGCCAGGTCCTCCGGTCGGGGGGCTGTAAAGGGGTGGTGCAGGGCCTCCAGCCGCTGTTCTTCGGCGTTCCACTCAAACATGGGGAAGTCGGTGACCCAGAGCAGGTTGAGGCGATCGGGGGGAATCAGCTCCAGCTCCCGGGCAATGGCCTGGCGCAGCCGATCCAGGGTGGCGTTGACGGTGGCGGTGGGGCCGGCGCCAAACAGCAGCAGGTGACCGGGCTGGGCACCGCAGCGATCCAGCAGGTGCTGCAGTTGATCGAGGCTGAGGTTATCTTTAATCGCCCCGATGGTGTCAATGCCCCCCCCCTGCCGTACCCGAATGTAGGCCAGCCCCCGGGCGCCGGCCTCCGCCGCAATTTTGAACAGATCGCCGCCGGGTTTAATGCGCACATTGGAGAGGCGATCGTTACCACCGGGGATGGGCAGCACCTTGACGATGCCCCCCTCGGCGATCGCCCCGGCAAACACCTTAAAGCCACAGCCCTGCACCAGGTCAGACACATCCACCAACTCCAGACCGTAGCGGGTGTCGGGCTTATCGGTGCCGTAGCGGTCCAGAGCCTCGGCGTAGGTGAGGCGAGGGAAGGGACGGCTCACCTCCAGGTTCTGCACCGCCTTAAACACGTGGGCCACCAGGGCCTCGTTCAGGGCCAGCACCTCATCCTGGTCCATGAAGCTCATTTCCATGTCCAGTTGGGTAAATTCCGGCTGGCGATCGGCCCGCAGGTCCTCATCCCGAAAGCAGCGGGCGATCTGGTAGTAGCGATCGACCCCGGCCACCATCAACAGTTGTTTAAACAGCTGGGGCGACTGGGGCAGGGCGTACCATTCCCCGGGGTTGACCCGGGAGGGCACCAGGTAGTCCCGCGCCCCCTCCGGGGTAGAGCGGGTCAGGATCGGGGTTTCCACCTCGATGAACCCCTCCTGATCCTCCAGGAAACGCCGCATGGCCTGCACCACCGCATGGCGGGTTTGGAGGTTCTGGGCCATGGTCTGGCGGCGCAGATCCAGGTAGCGGTAGCGCAGTCGCAGATCCTCCCGCACCGACTCGGTGTCGGTGGTGGACACCTGGAAGGGCAGGGGTTTGCGTACCGCGTTAAGCAGTTCAATGGTGTCGGCGTAGATCTCCACCTCGCCGGTGGGCAGGCGGGGGTTGAGGGACTCCGGCGGTCGCTGGCTGACCCGCCCCACCACCTTCACCACGTACTCGTTTCGTAGGGGGTCGGCCTGGGGATAGGAGACCGGGGTGCGCTCAGGATCGCTGACGATTTGCACCACGCCGCTGCGATCGCGCAGATCAATAAAAATCACCCCACCATGGTCACGCCGCCGATCCACCCAACCAAATAGGGTAACGGGGTGGCCAAGGTGACTGGCCCGGAGGGCGCCGCAGTAGTGGGTACGCATAGGCGGAGGCAGGGGATAAGGGGCAAACCCTGTCATTATCCAGGATAGCGGCTGAGCTGGATAGCGCCTCAGGGAAATTGGTTTCCAGGAAGGGAGACAGACCGCCGGACGGACAGCGGTGATGGGGATCACCCAAAAACGGGGGCTAGCTCCTATGCCTACCGGAGTCGATGGGGAATAATTAAGATTGTTAAAGGTTTCGTTTCTATAGCTAAATTTTTATAACTAAACCGCCCCCGCTGCCTCTGGCAGTGGGGGTTATTAATTCAGGGGAGTGGGGGAGTAGGCTGAAGCCCTTGAACCCTGCTTGTCAGCATCAGGATTTTCAGGAAATTCCCATCATTCCTTGATCCAGAGGGCCATTGATAATGTTTTCTTTGATCGAATTAAGTTTTCTTAAAGAAATTCCTATGTTTGCCATGCCATTAATAATATTTGCTTTGACCGAACTAACTTTTGCCAAATAAATTCCTATGGTTGGCGGGCCATTAATAATATTTTCTTCAGTTAGATCAGGTTCTCTTAAAGTTTTTCCTATCTTTGGCGCTCTCCGATCAGGAAATGAGCTGCCTCCATCAGGTTTTGTCAGCAGGTTTCCTAGATTTGGCAGTCCCCCATCAAGAAACGGGTTGACTCGATCAGGAAAAAGGACTCTCCCCCGCCTCAATCCTGGTCAGGGCAGCCCTGGCCGCCGCCTGCTCCGCCTCCTTTAGGTTAGCGCCCTGCCCCTGGCCCCAGGGGTGGCCCAGCAGGTTGACCTGCACCGTAAAGCAGTGGCGATTGCTTCCCTCTAGCCGATCGCTGAGCAGCCGATACTCCAGGTCTCCGGGGGTTAGCTGGCCCCGTCTTAAATGCTGCTGCAGGTAGGTCTGGATCTGGTGTTTGGGGTTTTCCTGCTGGGGTTGAAAGCTGTGAATCGCCTCCGCCAGTTGCCGGTTAACCAGGGTTTGCACCTTGGCCATGCCCTGATCCGGCATCAGGTAGATGGCGGCGATCAGGGCTTCAAACACATCGGCGATGATCGAGTCCTCCAGGGTTTGGCCCTGGCCCAACCGCACCAGGGGCGTTTGAATCCCCAGGTTTTTTACCTTAACCAGCCTGGCCAGGTTGCTATTTTTAGTGAACTGAATCCGGTTGCTGAGGGCCCCCTCCGTCTCGGGGTAGTGGCGAAATAGGAACTCGGCTACGGCATGGTTAAGGATACGATCGCCTAAAAACTCCAGACGTTCGTAGGAATGACAGGGGTGGCCCCGGTCCCCTTGCTCCTTCGCAAAGGAATCATGGGT
>Ga0172367_10000185_pt1 | contig 95355 bp, 68 predicted proteins | sample Lak10m_FD_114542 | JGI IMG/M metagenome (GOLD analysis project Ga0172367, IMG submission 114542) | Freshwater microbial communities from Kabuno Bay, South-Kivu, Congo - kab_022012_10m | ecosystem: Environmental > Aquatic > Freshwater > Lake | place: Democratic Republic of the Congo: South-Kivu... | reverse complement strand
TTCTAATATTATTAGTAAGGCCGATATAGGTATAATTTCTATTAATACTACGAATCGCGTAAACTGAGTACATATATTCTCAAAAAAAAGCCGTTCCTAAAAATGAAACGGCTAAATGAGTACCGAAGGCCGGACTCGAACCGGCACGAGGTTTCAGCCTCACTGGATTTTGAGTCCAGCGCGTCTACCAATTCCGCCACTCCGGCGAGTATAGATTCGAACTGCAAATCTACAAAATTATCACTATGTCAAACAAACAATCTTTATTAATTATTTGTTTGATTTTCAATTTTTGCCCAGGTGTCCTTAAGCGTAACAGTTCTGTTGAATACAGGATTACCAGAAGTCGATAATTTTGTATCAGCACAAAAATAACCAACGCGCTCGAACTGGAATCGATCACCAGGTTTTGCATTAAGCAATTCAGGCTCGACCTTACAATTCGAAACGATTTTTAGGGAATCTGGATTAATATGCTGCAGGAATCCTCCCGCGTCATCATCGCTTTCGAGGGGATCAGGATGGTTGAAAAGACGATCATAAAGCCTTGCCTCGACGTTTCCTGCGTGGGATGCCGAGACCCAATGAATAGTCCCTTTGACCTTTCTGCTGGCACCCAAACCACCGCTTTTTGTATCAGGATAATACTCGCAGTATATTTCATCAATCTCTCCTGATATATCATTCTTCTTAAAGCCAGTGCAAATTATGATATAGGCATATCTTAATCTTACTTCTGAGCCTGGAAAAAGTCTATGGAATTTTTTTGGCGGATCCTCTCTGAAATCATCCCTTTCAATGAATAAGTGACGAGAAAACGGCACTTTCCTCATCCCCATGGCAGAATCTTCAGGATTATTCACGGCTTCAAGATATTCGATATCATTCTCAGGATAATTTGTAATTGTTAATTTAATAGGGTTGATAACTGCCATATATCTGGAAGCATGTTTATTCAGATCATTTCTTATACTATGTTCTAAAACTGCGACATCAATGACATTATCTCTTCTGGCAACGCCAACTTTCTCTGCAAAATCTCTGATAGAGGAAGGTGTGTAACCTCTTCTTCGTAGTCCGGAAATTGTCGGCATTCGGGGATCATCCCATCCATCGACATATTTTTCTTTAACGAGAAATAAGAGTTTCCTTTTACTCATTACTGTGTAGCTAAGGTTTAATCTGGCAAATTCTATTTGCTGCGGATGGTAAAGTTCCAGTATATCGAGAAACCAGTCATATAGCGGACGATGGTTTTCGAATTCCAGTGTGCAGATCGAATGTGTAATGCCCTCAAATGAATCTGATAAACAATGAGCGTAATCATACATAGGATATATGCACCACTTATCCTTAGTTCTATGATGGCTGGATTTTTTAATCCGGTAAACAGCAGGATCACGCATATTCATATTTGGTGAACTCATATCAATTTTTGCCCGAAGAATATGGTCACCTTCATTGAATTCCCCTGCCTTCATCCTCCTGAACAGATCAAGGTTTTCTTCAACTGACCTGTTACGGTAAGGACTTTCTTTTCCCGGAGAAGTAGGCCAGCCGCGGTAATGTCTAATTTCTTCCGGAGTAAGGCTGTCGATATATGCAAGACCTTTCTCAATCAATATTTCAGCCAGTTCATACATCCGGTCAAAATAATCTGAAGCATAGAATTCTCTGTCCTCCCACTCAAAGCCGAGCCATTTAACATCTTCTCTGATTGAATCTACATATTCTACGTCTTCGGTAACGGGATTTGTGTCATCGAATCTTAGATTAGTTGCTCCATTATAATCTTTTGCAAGTCCAAAATTCAGGCAGATTGACTTGGCATGTCCAATATGCAGATAACCATTGGGTTCTGGTGGAAACCGAGTGTGAACTTTCGCACCAAACCGTCCTGACAGATTATGTTCATCAATAATATCTCGTATAAAATTTGAAGGTAAATCTTTTTTCTCTTGGGCATCAATATTTTCGTTCATTCTAACTCCCGTTATTTCAACTTCTCTGCAGCAGTTCGGATTCGTTTAACAACTTCATTTTTTCCTAATATTTCCAAAATCTCATAAAGTCCTGGACCTACACCAATCCCGGATACGGCGAGTCTGACAGGGTGAATCAATTGACCAGCTCCAACACCGAGAGACTCAGCAGTTTTTTTAAGATTCAATTCAAAAAATTCTTTATCTCCTCCAACACCGTTTTCGTATGTGTCAGCGAGTTTTAGTATGTACTCTGATGAATTTTCTTTCCACCTTTTTTCCTTTACATCCGGGTCATAAGAATCTGGTGCTTTAAAGAAATATGGGGATCTCTCAAAATAATCACGAATAAAAACACATCTGTCTTTCATTACATCGGCAACCTTAAGCAGATAATCTTCATTGTAATCTGAAGCATTATAAGCATGATATTGCATTTCATTTTTCAGCATTTCAAGAAGTGTTTCTTTATCTTTTCTTTTAATATGTTCAGAATTAAGCCAGTTTAGTTTTTCGAGATTAAAAACCGCTCCGGCTTTATGGACTTTTCCCAACTCAAAATTCGCAATCATATCTTCAATATTCATATATTCGAGATTTTCACCCGGGCTCCAGCCTAATAGTGCAACAAAGTTCAGAAGAGCTTCTTTCAGATAGCCTTTATCCTTGTAATCCTCAACAGCAACATCCCCTTGTCGTTTGCTCAATTTACTTTTATCCGGATTCAGAAGCAGGGGAAGGTGGGCGAAGACAGGTTCTTCCCATCCAAAGTAATCATATAATAATACGTGTTTTGGAGTTGATGATAACCATTCTTCACCTCTGATAACATGTGTAATTTTCATAAGATGATCATCGACGACATTTGCAAGATGATATGTCGGGAAACCATCGCTTTTAATCAGTATCTGATCGTCAATTGTGTCGCGATCAAATTCAACTTTTCCACGAATCACATCCTCGAAAACAACCTTTGAACCCGGTTCAACATTTAACCGAATTACGTGCGGCACTCCTGACTCTAATTTTTCCCGAATTTGTTCTTCAGATAGATAGAGATCATGTTTATCATATTTGGGCTGCATTTTTTTTGCTGAGAGTTCTGCCCGAAGTTCTTCAAGCCTTTCCGGAGTATCAAAGGCATAATATGCTTTTCCGCTTTTAATCAATTGCAGTGCATATTTTGCATAGATATCAAGCCTTTGACTTTGCATATATGGGCCGTAATTGCCTCCTTTATCGGGACCTTCATCAAATTCTATGCCTGCCCATTTGAATGCTGTGAGCAATCCTTCGAGAGCTCCTTCAACAAAACGGCTGCGGTCAGTATCCTCAATGCGGAGAATGATTTCACCATCATTTTTCCTGGCAAAAAGATAATTATAAAGGGCGGTTCTTAAACCTCCAACGTGAAGGTAACCTGTGGGACTGGGTGCAAATCTTACTCTGGGTTTATCGTTGATCATATCCTGAATTCGAATAAATATAAACAATAAATATACTCAAATTCAGGAAATTAATGAAGAGTAAAAGCAGCAGGTATCAGGCTCCTGCGCTTGTAAAATGCCTTACTTTTTCGATAAATTCTTTACTGTCTATTGGTTTCGGAATATAATCAGTAGCCCCGGATTCAAGGCACTTTTCCCTGTCTCCTTTCATAGCAAAGGCTGTAAGCGCAATGATCGGAGTATCTTTGTATTCCGGTAATTCTCGAATGAATCCGGTAGCTTCGAAACCATTCATGATTGGCATCTGCATATCCATCAGAATTAGTGCAAAATGTTCTTTTTTTGCCATTTCAAGAGCTTCCTGACCATTTTCTACAACAACAATATTCTCAAATCCATTTTTCTTAAGCAATCGAGTAACTATTATCTGGGAATGCTTGTAATCTTCTGCTAACAATATTTTGACTGCATCTTCTTTTTGAATAATTTCTTCAACCGGCGGGGGAGTTTCATAGCGGTTGATCATGGAGTTGATAGCTTCACCTAATGCTTCAATACTTGTACTTCTTTTACTAAGAAGGTCATCAAAAAGACCATCAATTTCTTTCAAGTCTTCTGTGAAATTTTCTTTACCAGTATAAATAATGATCGGAAGTCTGGCAAATTTCTCACTTGATTTAATCAGCTTAATCAGTTCAAATCCATTAGGATATGGCATGTCCAGATCAACTATAGCCAGGTCGAGGTCAATATCGCTAATCCTGTCCATCACATTTGCTGATATATTTTCAGCAATCGGAATAAACCCAGAGGTTTCTATGGCGCTTTTAATCAAATTCAATGTAGGAACATCATCATCCACACATAAAATCTTCGAATTACTTCTCAATTTGTAATTTGTAAGAACTTCGACTAAGAAATTATAATTAATAGGTTTGACAAAATATTCAACAGCACCCATCAAGAAGGCTTTCTGCTGTTCAGGATGAACTGAAAAGACAATAACAGGGATGTGTTTTGTATCCGGTGATTCTCTTAGCTCTTTTAATAATTCAAGGCCATTATAAGTCGGCAATTCGATATCCAAAATAACCGCGAGATAGTGTTCCGATTTTAGCGATTGAAAAGTTTCCTCGGCGGAATTTACAACTTTGGGAGTGTATCCCCACTTTTGCAGATAATTAGTCATCATCCTTGAGGTGGCATAATCATCTTCAATTACAAGGATATTACTCTTTCCATCAGTTTTGGGTAATTGCGATAAGGTCTGAGTAAAGTCAGTCATCCTTTCTCCCTTTAATTCAAATTCAAAAGTAAAACTACTCTCATCGAAATAAAAAATGAGCTTATTACCGGAAACACTCACCAATTCAATCGAATGCGAGAGAAAATCCGTGTAGTGAAAGTTTTTAAGTTCAGTAGAGCTTTGGCTCTCAAATAAACTTTTCAGTAATCGAAAATCTATGTCCCCGAAAAATTCATTATTAAAATTTAATAAAAATCGGTAATTATTATTGACGATATCTTCAACTTTAATTGTGATATTTTGGCGAATTTTATTTGCAGTAAGAAACAGAGTTATAAATAAAAGAATGTTCCCGAGTAAATTCTTTTCGAAATAGACGTCATGTACCGATATGTTATCACTTTGAGGTAATATTTGAGAGTTTAAATTTTGTCTTAATAAAATATTAAGATCATTAAGAATATTATCGAAAACCTCTTTTTCCGGAGTAGAGCTTTTTTCAAATTCCGAGATGCTTGATGACTTTGCTCTGATCAAATACTCACGAAAAAAATTGCGTTCTTCATCTGAAAATACGGTATTAGCTGAATTAGTGCCGGAATTCGGTACAGTAGATTCATTCACAAATAAATTTAAGAAGTCAGAATCATTCTGATAGTATTTATCAATTAGTTGAAGGAAGTCAATCAGGAGCGATATGGCACTTTCATCCGGCAGGTTTCGGGAGCAGGCATTAATCAGAAAAAAATAAGCACCGGAGGGGTAATTCATGCAGAAATTGAATTCAGCCGCCGGGTTATCTTTTAGTTCACAGAATTCCGCAGAATTTATGCCGATATTATTCCGCTCTTTAATAAGACTACATCCCTGACAAGCATATAATTGACCAACTTTGCGGTCAATATTTGAACTTCCCAGACAAAGCAATTCTCCTGACAGAGTCAATTTATAGATACTAAGATCGTCAAGTTCCAATATTGTCCTGAGTGAGGAACAAACCGCAGCGATCTTTAAATTCAGTGCTTGTCCGGAATTCCCAAACTTATGTAATAAATCGGCTAATTGTAATAAATACATTTTTTCAGAATTTTTAAATCAAACATGTAATATATTAAAAGTAGTCTAATGATACACTCCTCAAAAACTTTATTATTATTGCGAAAATTTTCATATTTCTAAAGAAAATTAACATTATTTGATATATTAGTTAACCTTCAAAAAAGTTTTTTATGATTGAAAACATTCAAATCATCTTACTAATTAGTGTTTTTGTGATAATGTCGGTGTTGATGTTCTTAAGAAAAATGCCGGCATTAATGGCTTTGCCCTTCATGGCAATTCTAATTGCATTCATTGGTGGTATTAATAGTGATGGTGTTTTAAGATATGTCATTGGATTCGGGACTCTAAAACTTCACAGCGCATACACAGTTGCAATGTTTGGCAGTATGTTAAGTATTCTATTGCAAAAAACAGGGATTGCGGAAAATATTATTAAAAAGGGCGCTGAACTGACAGGTGATAATCCCTTTATAATAGCATTTATTATGCTCTTGATGATAACACTCCTATTCACAACAATCGGTGGACTGGGTGCAATCATTATGGTAGCAACAATCGTTCTTCCGATTATGTCTTCTGTTGGACTAAGTCCGTTGACAACTGTGGGAATATTTCTTATCGGATTGAGTGCCGGTGGAACGCTCAATGCGGGCAACTGGGCTGTATATACAAGTGTTATGGGGTTAAAAATATCTCAAATTTTACCTTTTGCATCATTAATGTTCTTTCTGACTTTATTTGCTTCTGTTGTTTTTATTACGATTCAGCTTTACCGGGATGGTCAGGAAATTAATCCGCTTCGTTATTTAATTACTTTTTTACTTGTGTTGACTCCATTCATCTCGTTGTTTGTCATCTATAAGTATTTACTTCCACTAAATGTGGTTGCGGTAGTTGATCAAATTTTTACGATGACGGGAAATATTATTGGTTTTGTATCCAGGACAATTGTAATCCTTCTATTTATATATGCACTTATTAAACCTTTTATCATTCAATATCTTAAAAAAACTCATGACCCTGTGAGTTATCTTGCTCCCATATACCCGCTATTACTCATTCTGCTGTTTGAAATGGACTTTATTGCTGCTTTTGTTGCCGGGCTTTTGTTTGTATTTCTGTTGACATATAGGAAAGGTTCGTTAAATCTGCTCATCCAATCCATTTTTGAGGGGGGAAGTATTGTAATGCCCGCCGTGGTCCTTATGTTCGGAATTGGAATGCTGCTTGTAGCTATTATGGGACCAGGCACCCCTCTCTCTGAATATCCGGGCGGATGGCCCGTACTGGGATTGTTAAAGCCTGTTTTGGCTAATATTGTACCACAGACTAAATTGACCTATATCCTTATATTTGCGTTTCTTGCTCCCCTTGCTTTATACAGAGGCCCTTTTAATGTCTGGGGCATGGGTTATGGACTTGCTGCAGTGTTCCTCGCGAGCGGATTAGCTCCCGGTGCTGTTATGGGATTGCTTCTGTCGGTTGGACAGATACAGGGAATAAGTGATCCCACAAATACTCATAATGTTTGGCTTGCAAATGAAATGAGGGTTGATGTTCAGAAAATACTATGGACTACCCTTCCATATACATGGATATTGGCAGTCATAGGATTAATTATTGCAGCAATAATGTTTATGTGATGAGATATCAGATATGAGCCGCAAAATAAAAATCGGTATAGATGTTGGAGGAACATTCACCCACGCTGTAGCAATAGATCTGAAGGATTATTCCATTGCAGGGAAGGCTTGTGTACCGACCACACATTCTTCGGATTCTGGAGTTGCTGCCGGGGTTGTACAGTCACTGCACACTCTTCTTGAATGCAGCAAAATATCAAACGACGAAGTTGTTCTTATCGCACATTCCACAACTCAGGCTACAAATGCTTTATTAGAAGGAGATGTGGCAACTGTTGGTATCATTGGAATAGGCAAGGGGCTTGAAGGCAGAAGAGCCAAGAATGAAATTAATATTAAAAACATAGCACTTTCTCCAGGAAAATATCTTAAAACTTTTTTTAGATTTTATGATAATTCGAAGGGTTTGAATAAATCTGAGATACTTAAACTTATTAACCAGTTACTTGATGAAGGGTCTGAGATATTTGTTATCAGTGAGGCTTTTGGTGTTGTTGATCCTTCAAATGAAGAAAATATTGCCGCTATAATTAATAAAATGGGATATCTTGCAACAGCGGCTAGCAGTATATCAAAACTATACGGACTCAGGGTAAGGACAAGGACTGCTGTATTAAATGCTTCAATGATGCCCAAAATGCTTGAAACGGCAAATAAGACTGAAAAATCGATAAGAGAGAGTGGAATAAAAGCCCCACTGATGGTAATGCGCTCCGATGGCGGTATTATGGATATTAACGAAATGCGGCGAAGGCCGATACTCACAATGCTATCGGGTCCGGCGGCGGGTGTTGCAGCTGCGCTTATGTATGTTAAAATATCAGATGGAATTTTTCTTGAAGTAGGGGGTACTTCAACAGATATTTCTGTCATTAAAAATGGTAAACCTCAGCTTAAAAGTGCTCAAATCGGCGGAAACAGGCTTTATTTGAGGACTCTTGATGTAAGAACACTTGGCATCGCGGGCGGTTCGATTCCAAGAATACAAAACAATGAGATTATTGATGTTGGTCCCAGGAGTGCTCATATTGCAAATCTTTCTTATGCAGCATACAGCAAATTTGAGGATTTTTCTGATCTTGAGATTGAGAAGATACGCCCCCTAAAAGGCGACAGCAATGATTTTCTTGGTTTAATATCTCCCAAACATCCCGGTGAAAAATTTACTATTACGCCAACAGGGGCATCATATTACTTAGGTAAAGTAAAAATTCATGGGCATGGCGCTGCAAATTTTACTGCTTTAAAAAGTGCTTTTGCGCGGTTCGGACAAATAATGGGCAAAAATCCTGCCGATCTCGCTAATAAAATACTACAGATATCGGCAGAAAAGATAAAACCTGTGATTGCCGGTCTTTCGCGAGAGTACAAACTCGACAAGGATTTGATTAAGTTGATTGGCGGAGGAGGAGGCGCATCTGCATTGGTGCCTTACACCGCAGAATATCTTGGATACGATCATTCTATTGCCGAAAATACAGAAGTGGTTTCAGCTATTGGAGCTGCTCTTGGACTTATCCGCGACAGTGTTGAGAGGAACATCATTAATCCATCGGAAACCGACCTGCAATCAATCCGAAAGGAGGCGTACGAATCAGTTCATAATATGGGCGCTTCAGAGGAGAGTATTGAGGTTTCAATAGAAATCGACTCCAAAAATAAAAAAGTCATAGCTATTGCAACAGGTTCAAGTGAACTCAGAGTTAAGGATCCGGATTTCAAACCACTTAGTACTCCGGAATTATCAAAAATAGCAGCAATTTCTTTCAAGGTTCCACAATCATCAGTCGAGTTTTTTGATAATACAGATTTTTTATTTGCATTCTATGTGCGAAATACCGTTAAACGAATGTTCGGACTTTTTAAGGAAACTGAGAATCATCTTAGAGTAATCGATAAAGAGGGAACGATAAAACTGCAGATAAATAACTGCCTTCTTAGAACCACATCTAAGCAAACAATTAAATCAGTGCTTAAAGAGATTGTTTCTGAGCTTACCATTTTTGGTGATGCCGGGGCTCTCGTTCCGGATATCTTTCTCGTTATTGGCAACAGAATTCTTGATCTGACCGGATTAATAAACGAAAATCAGATAATGAGTCTTATCGATATTGAGATTGCAAATTATCTTTTGACAGAAAAAATAATTTTAATTGCAGCAAAGAAACGATGAGTAAAAACTCAATTATTTTTGACTATTGTATCTGGGGAGCAACATTGCAGGGTATTGCTGCTGCTTCTCTGCTTCGCGGACGCGGGTTTAGGGTGAAAATATTAAATCGTTATGGGTTTCCCGGGGGAAGCATCACCGAATCTTTAAATTGCTCTCAAAAGATTCCCAAAACATTACCTGAAAACCTCTCCTTAATTTTCGAATCACTCCGGAAAAAGAAACAATATTTCTTAAAATCAGAAACTGACAAATATTTGTTCAACCCGGAAGTTGTGAAAATATCATTGCAGGAATTTCTTGAAGATAGCGGGACGGATGTTCTGTATCATGTTGTTCCGAAAGAGGTTGCTAAAGAATTTGATACGATGAAAATAACGCTCATTGCAAAGGAAGGAATAATTGAGGTTTATTCTAAAAATTTTATAGATGCTTCAGATGATCTTTCTGGTATTATGAGCGAAAGCAGCGTAAATGCCTCCTTCCGTTACTTTTATAATATTTTTATTAATTCAGGCCAAAAATTTACTCTTCCGGCTGAATTTAATATCTACAATCAAGTAATACTGGAAGATGGGAGAGTCTGGTATTCATTTGCACTCCAGCCAATCAACAATCTTTTTTCAGAATTATATGCACAAATACTCATTAATAAACTTTCCGAACATTTCAATAATACTGGCAGGAGAATTCAACTGCTGCCGGCTCAGTCACACATACAAAAAAGTGCATCGATTCCGGAAACATCAGAAGGAACGATAATCGCTAATTATGAAAATGATTCCTTTCACTTTTCACCTGATGAAGAGTTCATTAAGGCAAAAGAATTTGAAATCAGGCTAACAAAAAAAATAACATGCTAATATTGGACAAGTTAAGGTATAAACTTATTGTTTCGGCCCAGGCAGAAGTAGATTCCCCATTTAATTCACCACAGGGAGTTCTGGGTTTTGCATTATCTGCAATAGCCGGCGGAGCAGCAGGTATTCGATCTGAAGGCTTTGAAAAAACACTTCACATTAAGAAAAATGTTGAGGTGCCTGTTATTGGATTGCTGAAGTCAAGATTTGATGATGGATTTGTGAGAATTACCGGTACTTTCAGCGATTTTGAAAAAATGATGGACACTCGGTGTGATATGATTGCAGTTGACGGGACATATCGTGTAAGAGAAGGGTTTACAGGACCCGATTTTATCAGAGAGATAAAGAATCGGTTTGATTACCCCGTGATGGCTGATATCTCAACTTTTGAGGATGGAATCGCCTGTATAGAAGCCGGAGCTGATTGCATCTCAACGACTTTAAGCGGTTACACTCCGGAAACATCAGTCCAAAAAATAAAAGGACCTGACTTTGAGCTTGCAAAAAAATTAGTGATGTCCGCAAAAATTCCTGTCATCGCTGAAGGTCGGATTAACACTCCATCTGATGCTGCACAGATGATCCGGAACGGTGTTTGGGCAGTTGTAGTCGGGACAGCGATTACGCGACCGCATGTAATTACTTCCTGGTTTAATTCTGCAATAACCGAAGCCTCAAAGGAGTATTAATGCAACTTTTGCACGAATATGATATCATTGTTGCGGGAGCAGGCATAGCTGGAATCAGTGCGGCAATAAAAGCAGGGAATATGGGAGCAAGTGTGCTCCTGATTGAACATTATGGTTTTGTCGGCGGCATGTCCACAGCGGGAATGGTATCTCCGTTCATGAAGCATTCAATTAATGGCGTTTCTCTTGTTGAGGGTGTATTTCAGAGTATCGAAAAAGAAATGAGAAAAATTGGCGGTATGATCGATAATGGGTTTTATGCAAATTCTTTCAGATCAGCGGCTTTCAATTTGTTGAGTTCAGCCAATGTTACCGTACTTTTGCACTGCGAGATTGAGGCACTCAAAAAAAATGAAAGAGAAATCACAGAAATCCACCTTTTTGCAGAACAAAATAGATTTGAGATAAAGGGAAAAGTCTTCATTGATACAACTGGTGATGCTTATCTGGTTTATAAGGGTGGTTTTAATTGGGTGAAGGGTGATGAAAAGACAGGATATCTGCAGGCACTAACTCTATTTTTCAGGATGGGAGGAATTAATCTTGTAAAAGTTGCTGAATATGCTTCTGCAAACAGACATGATTTTTTTAATTGGATGGACTACAATTTTAATTTTGACAAAATAATCTCTGTTGCCGGTTTTTTCAGTTTTGTTAAACGCGCTATCAATGAAGGACGACTCCCAAAAGAAATCGAATATATTTTTTTTACAACACTCCCGGAAAGCGGGGAAGGGTCTTTTAACACTTCAAACGTACTTGGACTTGATGGATCAACAAGCAGTGATCTTACAAAAGCAGAACTTATCGGACGTAAACAGGCAAATGATGTGGTAAAGCTTTTGCAGGATGAGGTCCCCGGATTCGAAAATTCTTATCTGCTCGAAACTGCTACACAAATCGGAGTGAGAGAGACAAGAAGAGCCATAGGCGATTACGTTGTCACAGGAATTGATATAAGTTCTGGTTCAAAATTTGAGGACGCCATAGCGAGGGGATGCTATGGAATTGATATTCATGGGCAGAAAGGTGAAAACAGCAGAATGGAGCATCTTAGGGAAGGAGAATATTATGAGATACCTTTCCGTTCACTTATGGTTAAGGATGCAGACAATCTTCTTGTTGCAGGCAGATGTATTTCATCGACAAGAGAAGGTCATTCAGCCCTGCGAATTATGCCGACATCTTCGGCAACAGGTGAAGCGGCGGGAGCTGCGGCAGCACTCAGTGTGAGAAAAGGAACAGGATTGAGACAACTGCTTTATTCTGATCTTTTCAGGGAATTAAGCTACAATCTAAAAAACCTCTGAGATAATGGAAATAATATTCGGAACCGACGGTTGGCGTGGAATAATTGGGGCAGAGATTAATCTCAAATCAGTTGCAAGGGTTGCATACGCGTTCTCGGAATACATACTTCAAAAACAACAACAACCTGCAATAGTTATCGGATATGATGGACGAGCATATTCGGAGAGATTCGCTTCTGTTTTCGCTGATTTTTGCCGTTATAAAAATATTGAAGTAATTCTATCTGATAGAATTGTACCGACACCGGTTGTTTCCTGGTATGTTAAGAATTTTAATCTTGATGCAGGTGTAATGATTACTGCATCCCACAATCCTCCGGAATATAATGGTATTAAATTTAAGGACTTTTACGGAGGCCCTTTTAGAACAGAAGAGACTTTAAAGATCGAAAAATTGTTGCCTGCCAGTCTAACAAAAGAATTTAAGCAAAAGCCATTAACAACTGATATTATAACACCTTATTTATCTTACTTAAAATCAATATTTAACTTTAACATAATTAAAAACAGTGACATTTATGTGGCAATTGACTCAATGGGCGGTGCCGGAGGGAAGCTCCTTTCTGATCTGCTGACCAGTATTGAGATTCCGAATGAGGCTATTTACGAAATCCCTGCACCCGATTTTTATAGCAGAAATCCTGAACCCATTGAAAAAAATCTTAAGCCTTTAGCAAAAATCATTAAGGAATCTTCGGACTACTCTTTTGGCGTTGCGACAGATGGAGATGGAGACAGACTTGGTGTACTTAATGAAAAAGGTGAATGGTTCTCAGCTCAGGACACTATTATGCTTTTCACTGATTATCTGATCAGGCAAAAAAAACTCGATGGATCGATTATCAAGACAAATTCTGTGACTAAAAGGCTTGATAAATTATGTGCAAACTTTAACATTCCAATCGATGAAGTGCAGGTTGGATTTAAATATATCACTGAGAAGATGATTAATACAAAAAGCATTGCGGGATTCGAAGAAAGCGGGGGATACGGTTTCGGCAGTCATCTTCCCGAGCGGGATGGCATATTTTCAGCTTTGTTGTTAATGGAGATGATGGCAGTCTCAGGGGTGAAAAAACTATCTGAATATGCTGCAGATGTAATCGAACAATATGGCAGCGATAATTATTGCAGGGTTGATTTACCTTATGAGAAAGTGGACAGAATTGAGCTGCTTCCCTCCTTATATAATAAAAAACCAAAAACATTTGCCGGGATAAATGTCAGAGAAATAATTCCGTATTTTAGTTCACACGGTATCATTAACGGTACAAAATTTGAGTCACAGGATGGCTTTTCCTGGCTTTTAATCAGGGCTTCGGAGACTGAACCAATTCTAAGATTTTATTCTGAATCACATTCGATCAAGGATGCGGAAAATATGATTTCAACAGCTATCAATCAGCTAACAAATATTCCCAGGAAAATATGAAAAATAAATTTTTTGGTATTAAAGAAGCACAGGAAAAATTAAGCGAATATAAATCCGATTTTACGCTGATAAAAAACCCCTCATTCATTTATCCGCCATTTGAGATTGTACCGCTTGCCGAAAAACTTCTTTTTTTTGAAAAACCAATTAAAGCTGTTGTATCCGATATGGACGGAACAACAACATCCACCGAAGAACTTTGTATTCATTCACTTGAATATATGGTTCGACTAATGTCTGGCAAAATGTTAAAAAATGAGTGGATCGGCCTTGATTCTGTTAAGGATTATCCTAACATAATTGGTAACAGCACTACCCGGCACGTTGAATACCTTATAAATACCTACGAGAATAATTTTGATCCCCGCAATATTTTAAAAAGTTACTTAACCGCAGCAGGAAGAACAATATTTTTTGGAAAAGATCCGGGGAGGAAAGGGGAAGTACTAAATAACCTGAAATATTTTTCTATTGAGGAGAACCGCCCTGTAAAATTCATAAATACTGATGATGAAAAAGCTAAAGAAGAAGAGTATAAAAAGTTAGAAAAACAATATCTTAACCGATTCTTGAAATTAAATCACAATGAAAAGGTACGTATCGGGATTGATATCTATTATGCAAGATATCATGAGATTCTTGATCAGATATCAGATGGAAATTCAGAGGCAATCAGCAGGGATTTATTTGGGAATCCGGATAAAAAACTCATTGAACCTATGCCTGGAATCGGTGTTTTTATTCCGCTTGTAAGGGGATGGATAAATAATAACGAAACAATATTTTACGAACAGTTACTTAAAGAATTTTTATTAAAAACAGGAGATAAATTTCCTGCCCGTTTTCAGGAAAAATCATTTTCTGATTTTCAGTGGTTAGTTGATTCTTTTAAGCAAAATCCAGCGAAAATTGCCCTTGTTACATCATCAATCCGCTACGAAGCCGAAATTGTTATCGACGAACTTCTATCAATTTTGCGGAATATTATTTCAGACCTCGGGATAAATGAAGCTGACAAGGATTTCCTGCTTGATAAGTTTTCCAGTAAGGACAATATTTATGATGCATTCATAACAGCCTCCGACTCTAATGAAATAAGATTGAAACCTCACAGGGATTTATATTCTATCGCTTTGAATCAGCTTGGAATCAAAAGAGAAGATTTTAACAGAGTTATTGGTTTGGAAGACAGTGAGAGCGGTACAATTGCTATCAGAGCGGCAGGTATCGGAATGTCAGTGGCACTGCCTTTTCATCAGACTGCCGGACATAATTTTGGAGCAGCCTCTCACATTTGCGCTGGCGGATTACCCGAGATAATACTTAAAAATAAATTATATAATAAAGCATAAATATTTATATGAAAAGAATTTATCACGTTATATCTAATACACACTGGGACAGGGAATGGAGATTCCCGTTTCAACGTAACCGGCAGATGCTTGTGAACATGATTGATGAAACCATAAGAATATTGGAAAATAATAAAGATTATAGGGCTTTTCATCTAGACAGTCAAACAGTCGTCCTTCGCGATTATCTCGAAATAAAACCTCAAAATGCCGAAAAGATTAAAGGACTGGTCGAATCTGACAGGCTTCTCATTGGTCCGTGGTATATACTGCCTGAGGAATATCAGGTCGGAGGCGAGAATCTGATTCGTAATCTGCTGCTGGGGCATAAGATCGCAAAAAAATTTGGCAAAGTTTCCAAAATTGGATATTCACCATTCTCATGGGGACAGATATCACAACTTCCCCAGATTTACAGTGGCTTTGGAATTGATGTCATAATGTTTTATCGTGGAATTAATTCGATTGATAGTCCCAAAGCTGAATTTCTATGGGTAGGCGCTGATGGAACAGAAACGATTTCCTCAAGGTTTTCAACCATGCCTCGTTATAATTTTTATTTCTACATATATCGTCCTGTGAGGTATAATGAGGACTACTACCAATCGGAATATAAATGGGAGCATGACAGAATTCCATTTCATTTTGCTGACGATCTCCAGGGGAAAGAGGATTATTTCCTGCTTGAAGAAGAACCGGGTTATTATCCGGAAAATATACGACCCTGGGTAGAAAAAATAATAAAAGATCAGGCTGATGATTTCACAACACAAAATGTGATTTGGATGGAAGGACACGATTCAAGCGGACCTGATGAAATGACTGTGAGGATAATTAATGATATTCGCAAAGAATTTCCAGAGCTTGATGTCAGACATTCCACACTATTGGAATACGCAACTGCGCTGAAGAGAGATATCAATACTGGAAGTTTAACGAAAGTTCATGGAGAAAGACGTAGTGCGCAGTTTGACAGAAGAAGCGGCAATCTATATGGTTATACGACTTCAGCACGGATGGATTTGAAGATATTGAATTTTGATGCTGAGCGGAATCTGCAATATTATGCCGAACCTTTCAATGGCTTAATGACTGCTCTTGGTTGCGACACTCAGGATAAATATGTTGAGCTGGCATGGGATCTGCTGATTCAAAATTCGGCTCATGATTCTATTGGTGGATGCAGCCTGGACGAAATCCATGATGATATGATTACCCGTTACCGCCATTGTATCGAGATTTCAAGAGGAGTCTTTGAAAGATCAATTAAAATGTTAATTCTTATGACGAATAGCATTAAAATTCTTGGAGTAAATAAAGGTTCTTTTATTCTAACTGTTATTAATTCTTTATTTTATACAAGAAAAGAGGTGTGCAGGATATCCGTTGATGTACCTAAATCGATGGATAAAGGTCATATTAAAATATTTGACTATACAGGCGCTGAAATTAATATCTCAATTCAATCAAAAACGGATATTCAACCCGTGCTTGAACAGATGAAAAACCGACCGATGTATATTGATATGGTGAGATATATTATTGATGCAGAGTTGAATGGTATTCCCTCAATGGGTTACAAACAATTCAGGGTGGAACCTGTTGAAGACAATCGACTCACCAATAATACAGATATAAGAGTAAGAAAAAGCAATATTCTTGAAAATGATTTTCTAAGAGTTGAAATTCTGGGCAATGGGAGTTTTAACGTCTGTTCCAAAATAACCGGTAAAACATTTTCCGGTCTTGGATTCTTCGCGGATGAGGGTGAGGCTGGTCATGCCTGGGTTCATACTCCTATCGGGCCATTTATTGACTCGAAAAATGTAAATGCTGAGATAGTAAATTTAGTTTCAAATGAACTGGTTCAGAGTTCACGGATAATATTCTCAATACTTGTGCCGGAAGACCTTAATAGCAGAAGGGAAGGGCTTGGCAATTCCAGAGAAATAAAAATAGAGTACACTTTATCACTCCGCAAGACAGATAAATATCTTGTAATGGAGGGTCATATTGAGAACAATGCGGAAAGTCATAGAATGAGGATATTGTTTCCGCTCAATCTTTCTGCCAGTCATTCTTTCGCAGAAGGGCAGTTTGACGTAGTTGCACGGAGTACCAAAAGAATCGATTCAACCGGATGGATAGAACAACCGATGTATGATTACCCGATGCACCATTTTGTCGATCTCTCCGATTCAAAGGATGGTTTTGCTGTTCTTGTAGATGGTTTGAAGGAATATGAAGTGCTGAATGATGAGGAGCAGACATTAGCCATCACTGTATTCCGGGGATTTGAGTATAAAATACAGCCCAGTTCTCTTGAGGATTACTCGTATAAAAAAGGTTCTCAAAATCTTGGAAAAAATCATTTTCGGATAGGATTATTTCCTCATAAGGGTACATGGTCCGAGGGTCGCGTAATGGAACAGGCGCATATTTTTAATTATCCTTTGCGAGCTGTTCAGTCAGGTATCACAAAAGGATTTCTACCGTCTGAAATTTCTTTTATATGGTTTTCTTCTCAGGATATAGTTTTCTCAACAATTAAAAAACCGGAACACAGTTCTGGAAATAATTTAGTGATCAGGATTTATAATCCCACGGAAAATGAAATATCAACAACTCTCGACTCAATTCTTCCGATAGAGAGCATCACAGAAATTAATCTTGAGGAAACAGAAAGTCATTCTGAAATCATTGAGAAAAAAGGTTCATATATTCTTTTCTTAAAGCCAAAACAAATTAAAACTTACTTAATGAAAATAAACTCCATTCTATAATGTTTAAGAGTCAGATTCAGAAACCGACACTGCTGATTGATGAGGCTACTGTGCGGAGAAATATCAGGAAGATTGCAGTCAAACTGAAAGCATCGGGGATTGACTTTCGACCGCATTTTAAGACACATCAATCAATCGTGATAGGCAGTTGGTTTAGAGAAGAGGGAATAACAAAGATAACTGTGAGTTCTGCCGATATGGCGCTTTATTTTATGGGTGGTCATTGGGAAGATATTACGATAGCATTTCCGGCAAATATAAGGGAGATTCATAAATATAACTTTATCGCAGAAAGAATTAGTCTTCATCTTCTAGTTGAAGACATTGTAAAACTTAGGTTTTTGCTTAAAAAATTAACTCATCCGGTTAATTTCTGGATTGAAATTGATTCGGGAGAAAAAAGAAGCGGGATTGATTGCGCTTTAAATGATGAAATAATCACTCTTATCTCACTTATTCAGAACTCCGGTAAGCACAGATTCGCTGGATTATTGAATCATACAGGAAACACTTATCAGGAAAATTCAGAAGCTGAAATCAAAAGAATATTCGAATCGGCAAAACAAAAAATGGTTTCGTTGTCCGAGATCATCCGAGATAGAATCGGAACCGAAACTGGAATCTCGATGGGTGATACACCTTCGGCTACTCACATTGAATCCTTTGAGAAAATTACGGAGTTGAGACCCGGCAACTTTGTATTTTATGATTTGATGCAGTGGAGCAGCGGAGTATGCTCCGCCGATGAAATCGGAGTCGCAGTTGCTGCTCCTGTTATATCGGATTATACAGATAGGTCGGAAGCTCTTATTTATTGCGGTTCGGTTCATCTATCGAAAGAATATATTGTTCATGAAGGACAGAAGATTTTTGGAATCCCTGTTATTCTTAAGCAGGACAAGTGGGTTCATTTTCCTTGTTCAGCATATTTGAAAAGTATTTCACAGGAACATGGAGTGTTGCATTTTAACGGCGATTGCCGGCTGAAACCGGGGGATATTATTGGAATTCTTCCAGTGCATTCATGTCTCACCGTGGACATGTATCATGAATATTTGAGTTTGGAAGGAAAAAGAATTAAAAAATTTCAAAGTTTAACCAATTAAGATAAAGCAATATGAAAAACAAATATGGCTATTTCAGCGATGATTACAGGGAATTTATCATAACTGATCCGATGACACCCAGGCCATGGTTCAACTATATGTGGAATCAAAATTATGCCGGACTTATATCGCACACAGGCGGGGGATTCAGTTATCTGGATTGCCCCAGAGATAACAGAATTTCAAGAATGCGGTATAATTGTCTCCCCTGGGACAGACCCGGGCGATATGTTATACTCAAGGATACTGACTCTGGAGAATTCTGGTCACTAAGCTGGGCGCCCACAATTTCTGTGAAATATGATAAATATGAATGCCGGCATGGTCAGGGATATACCGCAATAACCACTATTTACAATGGAATAGAAGCGACTATTACCTATTTCGTGCCAAGAGATAGAAATGCAGAAATTTGGTATGTGTCAATAAAGAATGTTTCGGGACATGATAAAAAATTAGAAGTTTATGGATTTCAGGAATTGATGATGGGCAATGCGCTTAATGATATCATTAATCAGCCCAATGACAAACATTTCACAGAGATAAGATTTGATAAAGATCAGATGATGCTTAAAGCAACACGAAGATACTGGGTTCTTAATAAAAAAGTATCAGTTGCACAGCCTAATATTGATTGGAAGTACGAATTAAGTTTCACGACCAGTCTGAAAATAGAGGGTTTTGATGGAAGTCTGGATAAATTTATTGGAAAATGGCGCTCAGAAGCTAATCCAATCTCTGTTGAGACCGGAAAAATGTCCGATTCTGAGATTACTGCCGGTGATCCGGTTGCTGCATTAAAATCATCTCTTTTAATTAATGCTGACTCTGAGACGGAGTTCTCATTTGTTCTTGCAATCAGAGAAAAATCTGCTCCGGAAAATGATGATGGAATCTACCTCCGGAATCCGGTTAACAGTCGGGCAGAATTACAGAAAGTAAAGGAATACTGGACAAATTATTTATCACATGTTTCAGTTAAAACTCCTGATGAAGATGTGAATCTAATGCTGAATGTCTGGAACCAGTATCAAACTGCCGTGACTTTTGATATGGCAAGAAATTCAGGTTATTATCATGGCGGACTTTTATTTGGAACCGGTATCCGGGATCAGTTCCAGGATATTCTGGGAGTTGTAATCGCTGAGCCTGATAGAGTCAGGAATCGTTTATTGAATGCATTGAAATTTCAGTTTTCAAACGGATCAACCCTCCATAATTTCTTTAAAATGACCGGAAGCGGTGAAAAAACCAATCATTCAGATACACCTCTCTGGATTCCTTTTGGTCTTATTGAATATTTAAATGAGACCGGCGATTTATCTATCTTCAAAGAAAATGTGTCATTTTATGATGAGGGGGACGCTACTGTTTATGATCATATGGTAAGAGCACTCGATTTTTGCATTTCTGCAACAACAGAACGGGGAATGCCAAAAATAATGAACGGTGACTGGAATGACACTCTTGATCATATCGGGCCGCGCGGTAAGGGCGAAACAGTCTGGGGCGCTTTTTTCCTTGCGTATGTTTTGAAAAAAAGTTTTGAAGTGATTGAATTACATAATGACGGGACTACATTAGAAAGATGGAAATCAGCTTATGAAAAACTTGGAAAAGTGACAAATGATCTCTGTTGGGACGGTGAATGGTATCTAAGAGCATTCAGGGATAATGGAAAACCGGTTGGTTCGAAAGTCCACAATCAAGGAAAGATATTTCTGAACACACAGACCTGGTCTGTTATCTCCGGACTTGCACCAAAAGACCGGGCAAAAAGTGCACTTGATTCGTGTAAGAAATACCTGGAAACACCTTTTGGAATGCAGATAGTTTATCCGGCGTATAGAGAAATTGAAGATGATATTGGGCTTATCAGCAGGTGTGTGCCAGGGAAAAAGGAGAATGGAGCAGTATTCAATCATGCGTCTTCCTGGTTTATTCTTGCCTCGATACTTGCAGGGAATAATGAGGATGGCTTCCGTATTTATAAGAAAATGCTCCCTGTCAACTCTTCAGAGGAAATTGATAAATATGAAGTTGAACCATATGTTTTTGCCGAGTATATTACAAGTCCGGAGCATGAGACTGCAAATCAGGCAAGTCACTCATGGTTAACCGGAACAGCGGTCTGGATGTACCGGATTGCGCTTGATCATATTCTCGGTTTCAGAACATCTGCTTCCGGATTCATGATTAAACCGAACATCCCTGCTCATTGGGATGGATTTACTCTCAATCGCCGATTCAGAGGTAAAGATATTATGATTGCCGTTAATAATAGAAAAGAAGGTGAAGGGAATAATAATAAAGTCATGATAAACGGAAGTGAATTTTTTGGAGATATTATTCAAACAAAAGATTTTACCGAAAAAATAATCAATATTGAAATTGATATGTGAAAGCTGGTTTTATTTAGTCATAATAATTTTATTATTTTACATATAACAAATAGTATTCAGCTATGAGCCAGATATTTAGAACTTACGGATTGAAATGCATTACCATATTATTGTTTCTGACAGCCCTCCATTCCTCCTATGCTCAGAAAGGAAAAATATCGGGCACCGTTTTTGATGATCAGCTAAATGATCCTCTAATTGGTGTAAATGTATTTATTGAGGGTACAACTACAGGAGCGACTACTGATCCACAAGGACGATTTGTAATTATCAATATTAATCCCGGAAAATATTCTGTGACAGCGAGTATGGTGGGATTCGCACGGGTAACAGTCAGTGACGTAAGAGTTTCAATCGATCGTACCACAGAAATTAATTTCAGATTAAAAGATGAATCTATTCAGATTGAACAAATAATTATTAAGGCGGAAAAGCCGAAAATTGTTAAGGACAGGACTTCTTCATCCACGACAATTGAGGATGAACAGATTAAAGCGGCACCTATTGAAGGTTTAAGAGGTGCAATGGATCTCTCCGCAAGTTTTGAAAAGAATGAAAAGGGAGATTATTCAGTAAGAGGATCCGGATCAAACGAAGTACAGTTTATGGTAAATGGAGTTACCCAGTCCTCCACAAATACGAGTATTCCCGGTTACGGAGGCGCGGAAAAAGCTGACAATTCGTGGAAATTTGATGTCAATCCACTCGGTATTCAGCAGATACAGTTAATTACAGGCGGCTTTTCTGCGGAATATGGTAATGCTCAGGCCGGGGTTGTAAATGTCGCTTTAAAAGAGGGAGGGCAAAAGTTCAACGGTGAGGTTCGAATGGAATACCGCCCTGCAGGTCAATATCATTATGGACCTTATATCTACGATCAATCGAACTTTGAATGGCAGCGATGGGGAAATCTGGATTATTGGTTCCAACGTCAGAATGTTGTTCTGAAAGATCTGGATATTAATCTATATAATAAAATGTATGTCTATAACACCGCTACGCTGCAGGATTCACTTTCTGCAAAAAAAGAAATTGAATGGGCTCACAAGGTTTGGGTTGATAATCATTCTCCTTCTGAAGAAAATCCATTAGGCGTCTATGATTACCGTGACAGAGCTTATAAAAGATATCTTATAGGTTTTGGCGGCCCATTAGGCAAAAGACCTGATATTCTCAAATTTTACTTTTCAGGAGAATACAGGAGTAATCCGACAAGACTTCCTACTCCGGAAAAAGATCAGGTTTATCAGAATTATATAATAAACGTAACCGCAACTCCATTACTCGGGCATAAATTTCAGGCTACAGGGACATTTCAGAAATATCGAGGCGGTCTTTTTTCAGGATCATCAGATATCAGATGGGCAGGCTTAAACTCTGTTGCCGAATCCGGAAAATATCATGTTTATTTTGAACCGGTCAGAACTGAACAGACAGTTTCAGGTAGTTTTAAGTGGGTTTATACTATCACAAATACATCTTTTCTCGAGACAAATGTTTCGCATCAAAATGAAAAATATGAACTGCCGTATCTTTACCTTGTTACTATTAATAGTGAAAATGACAGGTTAGATAGTTTAGGTGACCCGCAGGGAGTGGTTTTAAAGAGGGGAATATGGTGGGAGTCAAGCTATTTCAGACAGCTCGAAGCAATAAGTACGAATTTTTATCAGGATTACCGGGCAAAAAACTATAACCTGAAAGCTGATTACACAAATCAGGTGACTCAGACTAATCTCCTTAAAGCTGGTATGCGTTTGAATTACTGGGATGTTTTTAATAACGGTGTTAATTCAAGTTTCCGGGCGAACAGCTATGTTGCACATTATGCTGTGGCTGAATATTATAGGGCTTTTCCGCTTGATTATTCTTTTTATATCCAGGATAAAATGGAATATGAAGGAATGGTTGCTAATCTTGGCTTGAGGATTGAGGGTTATAATTTTCAGAGCAACCAGCCTCTGGACAGGTTCAGTCCATTCTATCAGGGGACTCAGGGACCCGGTTATACCGGATCTCCTTTAACTAAATCTTCAGAATGGAAGAGCGTGATTCTTCCCAGACTCGGAATATCTTTCCCTATCGGTGAGAATACGGCATTTCGTATTCAGTATGGTCATTTTGCCTCTATGCCCGCATTCACTCAGGCTTTGACAACTAAAACATTCAGTGGATGGAGCGCGATAGGGAATCCTGATCTGGAACCAAAAAAAACAATCAATTATGAATTTGGGCTTCAGCAAGTAATAGAAAGTGATTTCAGAATTGACGCTGTTTTATACTATAACGACCGTGTTTCCCAAATCGATGTTCAAAACATTGCCGCACTCACAGGCGATCTGCGGAATGGTTCCGGGTATCTTGAAAGTGATCCGCTGTATCTCTATCAGTCCTATGCGAATAATGCGTTCGGATCTACGATTGGATTCGAGTTGACATTTGAAAAAATTAATATTGACAGATGGACATACCGGTTAAGCTACAACCTGTCGCATACAACCCGGGGAAGATATGGAAGCAGTGTCGTTTTCCCCGATGAATTGATAAACCTTACAACCAGGGAAGCTACGGGTGAATTTTTATCTGAATCAGACAGGACTCACAATTTCCGGGGAATGGTTCAGTATTTCCTGAGAGATAAAGAGGGGATTGAATTTTTAGGAATTAAACTATTTGAAAATTCAGTATTCAGCATTTCTTATACAGCCAAATCAGGAATCCCATTTACTTATCCACCGGAATCAGCGCTTAAAGGAATATTAAATAACAGGCGATATCCTCTGGAATCCAATTTTGATTTCAACTTTAATAAAAATATTATGATTGACGATTACAAAATAATTGTCGGTTTAAGGATTATGAATCTTTTTGACAATAAATGGCTTACACCCATGGACTCTTATAATGAACAGGATAACAGAAAGGATTGGGTGGAGAAGGGCGTTACAGTTGATAATCCGGGCATTGATCCAACAAGGAAAAGTTATCTCCTGTATCAATACCGTGCTTATCGGAATGTTCCACGACAAATATACTTTACTTTAGGATTCGGGTTTTAATATTATGAAGATTAAGAAATCGTTCTTATCGCTCTTTATCATGATTATAATGCCGTTAAGTGTTTTTAAGGCACAATCTCAGGATATCGAATCACCTCTGCTTATTTTTAACAGGGGTGAACTTTGGCAAAGTATGTATCTTGGTAAACACGGTCCGAGTTCATTTAGTGACTGGAGACGTTTAGGAATTGGATTAGATTGGCCCGGATTCGATCCAACCTGGGTTCGTGAAAATCTTGGCGGATCACCCTCCTACCTTGCGACCGGCGGTTTTTGGGTCGGAGCTAAAAAGATGAATGACAGTGTATTGACTGTTGAGGATTGGTCTATCTACGGGGGTTCTATCTCCGCGGATCCAATCGCCAAATATATTGTAACAAGGCACAGGAAGTATGAGAATCATGTCTTTCAGGATGGCACTGACCTTGGCGAAGAGTATATTAAAACTGTATGGGAATATAATCATCTGTATCAGAATGAATTCGATCTGGAACGGCAGCTTCCTATAAGAGTCACCCGATATAGCCATCAATGGAATGGGAGTGAACGTGACCAGAATTATATCATTCATGAATATATTTTCAAAAATATATCAAATGAATTACGGACATTATATCCAAATCGGGCAATTACTGATTCGCTAAAAGATTTTTATCTCTTATTGAATTATGGGATTCATGCCAACTCCAGATCATGGACGATTTTATTTCCCACGGAAAAATCAGGTGCAAGAAACACCTGGTTTTTCCCTGATCCTGCAAGAAAGATGCTTTATGGAAGAGCTGCAACTTATCTCGGGAATTCCGAGGGCAAGGGTGAATTTGGATTTTCACCTTCAAGGGGACCAATAATTGACGGGAGGCAGACTGGTGAATGGCTTGCACCTGGTTACGTTGGATTTATGTTGTTATATTCATCAAAGAATAAAAATAACAGAGAGACATACATAAATAAATTGGGATGGTCTGCAGGAGATAATTTGCAGGATCTTATTGGTCCGATGGATGGGAAAGGGACAGCGGAAGCAAGATATGAAGTTTTACAAAATCCGTCATTGGCGGCGAATCCGGTATCAAGTCCACTCGATACATTATTTATGAGAAGGAACAGAATGTGGTCGATGATGTCGCTGGGTCCCTGGAATTTCTATCCGGGTGATTCAATTAAAGTTGTATTTGCTGAGTTAGTGGACGGCGCTGATTACAAATATGCCATTGATGCTGGTGCACTCTCGGCAATAGGCAGTCTGGGGCTGAAAATATTTCAGGAAAGCGCAGATAAGGCAAAATTCACCTTCGATAATAATTTTAATCATCCCGATCCGCCTCAGGCTCCTGATTTCACTGTGGACTTCAATAGAGATAATGAAGAACAACTGGCTATTGTGATATCCTGGGACGATACTAAGGAAAGTATTCCTGATCCTGACGATGGGCTTAATGATCTTGTGAAATACAAAATATATCGTTCGAATTATCTTCCAATCGGGCCCTGGGATAGTGTTGCAACTATCTCAAAGGGTGATCCCGCTTTTTATGAACCTGGAACAGGTGTCTATAAGTTTCTCGATACTACTGTGTCAATTGGAGCCAGTTATTATTATGCACTGACAGCACTGGATTCCGGAAGGACTTTCTGGAATATTAACCCAGCTGCCAGGATGCCGGATACTCGTTCTATAAGGGTACCGGTATTGGAGTCATCTATATTTTCCAACAGAAAAACATCACCGTTTACGGCGACCATTGCACCTGTCGACAATGTGAATAATATTTTTGTCGTCCCGAATCCATTTATTATAGGTGAGGGGTATTCATTACCCGGTGATCAGGATAGAATTCAATTTGTCAACATTCCAAATCCCTGTACCATTAGAATTTTTAATGTTAGAGGTGATCTTGTAAAAACTCTTGAGGTTGATGCCGGATCAGGCGCAATTGCAGAATGGGATCAGGTAACTGATTTTGGTCAATTCGTAGTTTCCGGAGTATATATATATCATGTTGAATCACCATTTGGTAAATTTATTGGCAAATTTTCCATCATCAGGTAAAATGTCGGTTATGAAAAAGATAGTGTTATTTATTCTTATTCTATGCTCTGCTGCAAATATTACAGCGCAGGAGTTTAAGAAAGCCGGTACCGCTGGATTTGTATTCCTTGGCATTCCGGTTCACGCCAGAACAGCCGCACTTGGTGAGGCGTCCATTACTCTTCAGGATCTCAATTCAGCAGCAATATTTATTAATCCCGCGGTGCTGGACTTTGGAACCGACGAACATTCGGTAGCTGTCTCTTATTCGCCATGGATAGCTGATATCAAACATTATTCAGCAGCCTATTCTTTTTCTACCGAATTCGGTAGATTTGCTATTGGAGCCAATGTCCTTGATTATGGAACATTTCAACGGACTGTTAAATCAACCGGACAGCGATTTTTTGAAATTGTTGGTACTTATTCTGCAAATGCTGTTGCATTATATGCAGGATATGCAAAAAGATTAACGGACAAATTTTCTTTCGGATTTAATTTTAAGTACGTGAAAGAAAGTATTGATATTTATTCTGCATCGAATGTTCTTTTCGATGGAGGAATGATTTATTTCACAGGATTCAGGAATCTTAGAATAGCTGCAACTGTGCAAAATTTTGGTGTGGATGCCAAATTTATTAATGATTCTTTCAGAATGCCGTCAGTTTTAAGGCTGGGTATAGCAGATGATTTTTATCTTGATAATGCGGACACATATCGGCTTACTTTACTTGTAGAAGCGCTTCACCCTGGTGATAATGAAGAACGACTTAATCTGGGAACTGAGTTCAGTTTCCTTCGTTTATTGCAGATTAGGGCTGGTTACAAATTCTTCTATGATGAAGAAAGCCTGAGTCTGGGAATCGGAATTTCACCCGGAGTTTATCTGCCGGTGAATCTTGATTTCTCATGGTCCGATTATGGGAGGCTTGGTAATTTAATGAGATTCTCACTTTCGATGGGGATATGATGAAAATGTTCAGAATAATTACGATCATTATTGTCTCGTTCAGTTCTTTTTTATTTGCACAGTTGAAAGATGTACAGGTTAGCTTTGAAAATATTACTCCCCTCGGAAAACGAATTGGAATAACTGACTCCAAAGCAAACGGACTATCTGTCAGAATCAATTACGACATAGGCAGTGACCTTTCTTTTTTTATTAACGGTGGTATTCAAAGCTACACAATTCACCAGGAGAATGCGATTGCCAGATGGGATTGGCGTTTTTGGGATCGTTACGATGATTATATTAATATTACCTTACAGGATCCTGATTATCAGTCAAGAATCGGTGTTGTTCAGAAAATGGATTTAATCCCTATTATGCTCGGCTTATCCTATAGTATTGAAATTTCAAATGATTTTCTTTTGGAACCATCTATTGCCGGTGGTGTTTTTATTTACACCAGAAGGTTTTATGTTGAAGAATATTGGCAAAAGTATTTCGAGGAAATAGATTATACATTTTCTTACAGCTATTACAATATTGCACCACAGAAAAAGGGGAATCCGATAGCTTTCACAACAGGATTAAATGCCAGATATATTCTTACCGATTTTCTGGACCTGACAATGCAGTTGAATTACGTGCAGTTAGTGGATACTAAGGGTGATCTCGGCTTCGCATATTTCCCATATAATAATGCTTTTAACATTGCAGCCGGTCTTGTTATTAATTATTAGTCGCTAAAGAATTATGAAAATTAAATTAGAAATTATTGCTGTTATTATTTTGATATCGGTTACGACAAATGCTCAAAAATATGGGGTATCGGTAACCGGAGGATTTTCTTACCAGGTACCTGTCAGCAGCCTGAATAATAGATTCCTTTCCGCAGCAGGCTTTTTTTTTGGAGTTGGTGAGAATAATAAACAGAGATGGAATTGGAGCGGGACAATTGAATATATAAGTTTTGGTGATGCTAATGCCGAAAAATTCACTGTCACCAAAGAAGTCCAGGTTAATACAAACAATTATTCTTTCAACATACCCTTGAAAAACATTCGAGTCGAGTTGGAGATTGCCGGATTAAGTGCAGATGTGTCTTACAAAGCTTTTGATTTCGGATTTCTTAACACTGATTTTAGTTTTGGTTTTGGTATATACAGGTGGTACTCATACAGAAGTGGAAGTTTCGATAGTTTGTTTGTCACGAATCCGGAAACAAGCCAGCCATTATTGGCGGCAGTGCTAAAGGTTCCTGAATTGACTCAAACAGATTGGAGCGGCGGCATAAATCTCGGGGTTGAAATTAAAATTCCTGTATATGCGCCCTTTACACTTTATTTTTCACCGAGATATAAATTGGTTATTGGAGAGCTATGGCCGAGTCTTGAGATCGGTTTTGAAAATATAAGCGGTTTCCAGATGTTAGATATGAGAGCCGGTGTGAAAGCCGAGTTTTAAGAGATGAAGGTAAAAGTGAAAAGATTATATACGATTATTATTGTTGCAATACTTCTAATTTCCTGTCAGGATAAAGCACAGGTTGGTGCGATAAGAGGAGTCTGGCTGACAAATGTGGACAGCGAAGCCATGTTCTCTGAAGAAAATATTAGCAAAGCGGTTGATCTGGCTGCAGAAGAGGGTTTTAATACAATATTTGCAGTGGTATGGAATAAAGGGCGGACTCTTTATCCCAGCAGTGTTATGGAGCGAATAACAGGAGTTAAAATTGATTCAGTCGTTGCAGAATTTGATCCGCTTAAAACACTTGTTGAATATTCCCATAAAAAAGGGATAAAAATATTCGCCTGGTTTGAATTCGGTTTTTCATCATCCTACAAATTAGATGGGGGAGAATTGCTTGCAGCCAAACCAGGATGGCGGTCCATTGGGGCCGACGGCAAGCTAGTAACAAAGAATGGTTTTGACTGGATGAACGGCTTTGATCCGGAAGTTCAGGATTTTATGGTGTCATTAATTGAGGAAGTTATTGTCAATTATGATATCGACGGAATTCAAGGTGATGACCGATTACCGGCTATGCCCTCTGAAGCAGGATATGATGATTATACGATTGGGCTATACAAAAATATGCATGGCGGAAAATTACCCCCATCAAACAGCAAAGATTCTGCCTGGGTGCAGTTTAGAGCTGATCTGATGAGTCAGTTTATGGAAAGGATTTTCCGAAAGGTGAAAAGTATTAAGCCGGAAATTTTAATTTCGATGTCTCCAAGTATATATCCCTGGAGCAAAGAAGAATATCTTCAGGACTGGCCAGCTTGGCTTGAAAAAGGTTATGTGGACTTTATTTGCCCACAGGTTTACAGATACTCTTTGGATGAATATCGAACGGCAATAAGGGACATTGTTGAGTCACAGATCGCGGAAAAAGATTTGCACAGACTTTATCCTGGAATATTACTTAAGTTAGGTGATTATTATGCTTCAGAGAAATTTCTCAATGAGATGATAGCAATAAACAGAAAAGCTGGAATCAAAGGTGAGGTGTTTTTCTTTTTTGAAGGGATTAAGAAATATCCTGGTTATTTTGGTAAAAATTTTTATAAGGAACAAGTAGGTTTCCCGGAATTGTCCAAATAAAAATAATCAGTTTCAAAAACCCACTGCTTAGTGGAGAATTTCAATACTCAAATGCAAATGGGCTGAGGATGTAAACTCAGAATAGTATTTATTGATTTTTAATTTTTTGCGAGGATCAGGGTTGAAAAGATTTTTAGTTGTAATAGTTTTATTATTCATAAATACCATTACTGTTGCTCAAAATAAGGCAGAATTAAGAGGTGTCTGGATTACAAATGTTGATTCAGATGTTTTGTCAACTGATGAACGTATTGCTGATGCCATGGATTACCTTGCAGAAATTGGAGTAAATGTAGTTTTTCCGGTAGTCTGGAATAAAGGCTATACCATCTACCCCAGCCCGACTATGCTTGAACTATTCGGAATTGAAATAATTCCCCAGTTTGCCAACAGGGATCCATTAAAAAAAGTTATTCTCGAAGCACACAGAAATGGTATTGAAGTTATTCCCTGGTTTGAATTTGGATTCTCCACTTCGTACTCGCTCAGCGGCGGACACATAATAGCAAAATACCCGGATTGGGCGCTTAAAAACAATCAGGGAAACCTTGTTGTGAAAAATGGGTTTGACTGGATGTCGGGTATTCATTCCGGGCCACAGGATTTTATGCTGAAACTGATCATGGAAGTTATAGATAATTATGATATCGATGGAATCCAGGGGGATGACAGGCTTCCTGCTATGCCCGTAGAAGGAGGGTATGAGGACTATACTGTTCAGCTTTATCAGTCGGAAAATAGTGGTCAATCACCCCCGTCAAATTACGGAAATACCCAATGGATGCGATGGAGAGCGGATAAGTTAAATGATTATATGGTAAGAATGCGTGATTCGGTAAAATCACGGGATACTAACCTGGTTGTATCTTCGGCTCCAAGTAATTATCCCTGGGGATATCAGGAATACCTTCAGGATACTAAAACATGGGTTACAGATGGGATGATAGATAATTTTATCCCTCAATTATACCGGCAGGATCTTGGTTCCTACAAATATGAATTGCAGCAGGCAATCAGACAAATACCATTAGCAAAAAAGAAAATATTCTTTTCAGGCGTTCTTGCCAAAGTCGGCGGTTACGTTATAAGTCCTTCCCTGCTTCTCGGTTCAATTCAGGCGAATAGGGATTCAAGTATTGCAGGCGAAACATTTTTCTTTTATGAAGCTCTAAGGGCTAATGATAATCAGCTCGGAGATACGCTTTTATCCACTTTCTATAACGAACCTGCGCTGCTTCCATATAGGAATGGAAATTTACGGAGACCCAAAGGTAACATTCTTAATGAAGATGATTCTGGTGTTAATCTTACTGGTAATTGGACGCAGTTTCCTATTCCCGGATTCAAACCAAATATATTATTGACAAATGATACAGCTTTTTGCTCAATAGAATACAATTTTGAAATTAATTCAGCAGCTTATTATGATGTTTATACTTATATAGTTACCAATACTCCAAATACCACTGCCGCAGAATTTACAATTTTTGGAGATACAGATTCGACAATTGTATATGTGGATCAGAAAAACAGCAGCAACAGAGGATGGTATTATTTAGGGACAGTAAATTTGCCTGATGGTAATCATAAAGTCGTGCGTCTTACAAACAAAGGATTGGAGAGCGGTAAATATATTACCGCTGATGCATCAATGCTCCTTCTGAACAGGAAGCTTAGTCCGGATGTCATCGTCACGGGAATGAAAGACAAAAATATTAAAAATACTAATATAGAAAACCCGGAAAATTTTATGCTTTCCGAGAATTATCCAAACCCATTTAATCCCAGCACAACAATTGAGATTAATCTGAATACAAGATCGAATATTAAACTTGAAGTATTTGATATACTTGGAAGGAGAGTTGCTGAATTATTCAAGGGTGAAATGGATTCAGGTCTGAGAAGATATATTTTTAATGGCGAGAACCTTAGTTCAGGTGTGTATCTTATTAAACTTTCTACTCCGGCTCAGCAACTCTTCAGGAAAGCGCTATTGGTGAAGTAATTTGCGTAGAATTTTTCTTTCAAACCTAATAATTCAATAGAGTTAAGCCAAAATACGTTGTTGAGACATTAGGCGCTTCTCCCGGGCATTTCAGCAATCTTGACAACAGACTTCAGCTTGTAAAAACGGTTGAGTTTAAAAGCCATGGAATCGAGAACCCCGGCAGTAAATACTATTGCAATATATACTTAGTCATTTCAGTGAAATAAACACTCTTTCCAATTAAGCGCGTAAAATAAAATGCCGCCTTGTGGCGAATGCAACAATAAATGCCAGAGCCACAGTGATAATTAATCCTTTAAGAAAACCTAACCAGGGAGAAATAACCATCATCGAAAAAACAATATCGAGCCCGGTTAATCCCAATAATGGATACATCAGGTTGCTTATTGCCGCATATGCAAAAACCGGGTTTTGACCATTCAAAATCAGTACATTAAAAAATTTATTTTGCTTCAGGTTATCAATCATAGCCGAGAAAAATGCCAGGGAAAATATTGATAAACCGCCTGTTACAAAATAGTAGCTTATTGTTGCACTATCTTTTCTTATACCGCCTTCAAAGGGTTCGAGAAATAATCCAATAAAAAACAAAGAAAATCCAAGGGGAATAATTTTCCTGATTTGGGGTATCAATGGACATAAATTCCTTTTCCTTAAAGCAAAAACTATCCCAGCTAAAACAATTGCAAATATTAGAAGGATATGTGTTTCCCTCATTTTTAATAAAGCGAGGCTGATAACCACAAGTGAAAGATAAATCAGTGAATACATAAACTGGTAAACTAAGGAGTAGCTTTTTTTCGGGAAATTATCGTATATCTCAAGCAGATAATCTCCTGCGATAGTTCCTGGTATCACCAGGACGAGATATTGCAGGTAATAAACTTTGAATAACCAGGGGAATGGAGAAATATTCCAAATCCATTCTGTCCAGGCAGCAAATTCATGGGAAAGCCGCAGGGCAAGTATAAAGCCAATAAATCCAACTCTGATAATTATTTCCTTTCTGGTAAGTAACCAGATAATTGCACCGAAAAAATAAACATTTGAAAGAACCAGAATTATTATATCACTGCGGTAAAAATCGAAGCCGGAACCATCGGGATATTTTAGAAAAAACAATACTAACACTAAAAGTGAAACAGTTGAAGTCTTAATGATGTCTGAGTATCTTCCTCCATTTTTAAATCTGAGGAATAATAAACATAACAGAACCATACCGGATAGTGCAAGAATCCAGGTTCCAAATCCAGGGTCAGGATTTAAGGTATATGGCTTAAAATGCTGTAAAACAATTGCGAAAAAAGCGAGAGAAAGGCTTCTTTTCAAAATTGTATAAAAAATGCTGATATTCTTTTTTTGTCCTGTCAATTTAGAAAGAGCAAGCGGGATAGCTGCACCCATTGCGAATAAAAACATAGGAAAAACGAGATCCACCCACGTTATTCCGGGAACTCCCGGATTAAATTTGTGTGTTGGAGGCGGTAATTGTCCATGATACATCCAGTCAGGCAGGGTATTTATATAAAAAGGAAGTAAACCTGAGAGTGACATCGTCAGGATTGCAAAGCCTCTCAGTGTGTCCAAACTATCAATTCTAAGTGTTGATTTCATATGGAATAAAAATTTTAGTAGAATAAATAACTATATTTAAAATGTTTTATTTTTATAGTTAAAACTAAGAAAATTACTAACAAACAGGAGGATCAATGATCAAAAAGATTACGATGTTTATGCTAAGTTTTATTATTCTTACTACTTTTAAGGTTTTCTCTCAGGACGCAGAATGGAAGTATTTAAAAAAGATAACATTTCCTGTCGCTGATTCTGCATTTGTTCAACCTCTGCTTTGTGCCGCGGATGAGAACGACCGTTTTTATGTAATCTCTTCAAAAGTAACAAGCAGCACTGCAAGAAATGCTATCTTTTTCGCCGATACTTCTGATAATCAGTTTACTAAACTGGTTGATTATTATCTCAATGGTGAACAGGATAGCGCATCGGGCAGAGTTCATTCACTTCTGGGCATAACCACAGTCGGTAACGATGTCGTTGTAAGTGCAAGGTTGCCAAATGTTCCAGCCGGTGCAACTGCAGTATTTTATTATCCGGATGCCGACACGAATCAGGTTCAGGTTTATGGTTTTGGAATTCAGGGCAGTGGTTGGGGTACCCCAGTTTATGGGATCAGTTCAACAAAGGATTCTGTGTTGATCGGAGGAATACTTTATCAGGGACCTTCATTTCGATTTTACAATTTTTCAACCATGATACCCAGCCCGGGTTATGGATCATATTTCTTTATGGCTTCTCAGCCATTGGATCCGGGCGGTCCGCATACAAACGGATTTGACGCGATTCGTGATGTCGCAACAGTTCCGGACGGGGATTACAGCGCAAGTTCAACACCGTTCTTTTCATCAAGGAATTCCTATTCTTCAACACAGCTTACAGGCGGTGTAACTTTATGGGAAGGCGGCTCTTATTCCGATCCTTCCACTTATTCAGGACAATCTATAGAGGACCCTGCGAGTCTCTTGAATTTTGATTCTGCAATACCTTATGGTATAACGATCGATAATCAATCCAGACTATGGGTTGCAGGAATAGATTCATTAAGAAGATGGGTTAAAGGCTTTGACCTCCTCGGAGCATTTGCAGCGGTTGCTGATGAATTGCCCAGTCAGAATAGTTTCGATAATCCAAACCCAGATGGCGCTCCAATGGTTGCACCAAGTGATGTTGTGTTTACAAAAGACGGACTAAGGGCACTTGTTATTGATGCTTATGCTGATTGCGGATATCTGTTTGAATATAAATCAGTATCCTCCGTGAAAGACCCTTTGACTGATATTAATTTTTCGCTTTTGCAGAATTATCCAAATCCATTTAATCCATCAACTTTGATTTCTTATAATGTAGATAAAACTTCGAAAATTAAGTTAACAGTTTCAGATGTGCTTGGGAGAGAAATTGCTATACTTGTTGATGAGACAAAATCCCCGGGAACTTATAATATGCTTTTTAATGCATCGGAACTACCAAGCGGAATTTATTTTTACAGTCTTAATTCTGAAAGCAGAACAATCACAAAAAAAATGAATTTAGTCAAATAAGTTAAAGGACTGAAAATGAAAAAACTATTCATGTTATTTGCTATACTGTTTTTATCCTCCGCTGTTTTTGCTCAAATTGATGTTCTGTGGGAAAAATCGGCAAAAAGTGGTAACCTCTATTCATGGTTTTCACCAACGGGGAATACAGAAAGAGGATTCGGCTATAACCCTGTCAGTGATCGTGTATATGTTGTCAGCAGAAACGGCGGACTCTTTGTTCAAAAATTAGATGCTATCAGCGGTGCAGAACTTGGGACAATGGATGTGACAGGTATTGCCGGTGGAACATTCCCTCTTAATGATATGGGTGTAACGCAGGATGGTGTTATTTACGGGTGTAACCTTGTTTTAAACGAAGCTGGTGTGTTCACCATTTATAAGTGGTCTGATGACATGGCAGTCCCTTCTGTAGCTTTCTCAAGTAATTTTGGTGGTGTCCTTCCCAAGAGAATGGGTGACAAGTTTACTGTTATTGGTAAAGCATCAGATAATACGGCTGAAATATGGTTTGCTGATCCAACTGCCGCAACAAATTGTGTCCACAGGTTAACTACAAGTGACAACGGGCAAACATTTACATTAGCTCAGACAATAACATTACCAGCCAGTACTATTGGCACTTCTCCTTCTGTTTATCCGCTTCTTGAAGCCGATCCGCCCATGTTTTTACTAAATGGAAATGGCAAATATATCACAGCCTGGGATCTTAACGCAAATCTGCTCGGTGATATTCCCGGTACTATTGTCGGTACCGGCTCAAATTCACTCATATATTATGAGGTAAATAATTGTCCTTATATCGCCACTTTCCAATATGGATCAACGACTGAGAATTTCAGGACAATTATGGTCGATGGAGATCCTCATGAGTCAATTACATATGTGTCAAGTCCTTCAATGTACCTGAATAATAATGCGAATGGCACTGGTGACATTGAAATAAGATACAATCCTGATGGCACACAAACTATGTATGTTCTGAGTACCAATAATGGTGTTGGGGCTTATACAATCAGCTATCCTTTCATTATTAACGGCAGGTACAATGAAAAATATGAGGGAATTGCATGGAAGCAAAATGAAAATGCCGGATTCGGACCTGAAATTGAAATAAGCAAAATTGCTTACAATATTGATAATGAGTACCTGTATCTGACAATAAGGGGAGTTTTGAATATTGCGAGCACAGACGGAATAGTTCTGTTTCTGAATATGTCAAATCTCCAGGGAGCTGGTGCACCTGCTGGTACTGCCCTTGGTAATGTAGTTAACGGAGGACACTTATTCGGAGCTGCAAACGGAAACTTCAAGAACGACTTCGAAACCCATTATGGATTTGCATTTAATCCGGGTGCTACCGATACAGCAGTGTATCTTGATGCCGTTCGATATCATAATGGCACAAAAACCGCCCAGTTTATAGGTCGCAGCCGACAAAATGGTGGCGCTGCTGATGGTCCGATGGAAGATGGAATATTTTCCACCAACTCTATCAGATTTGCCATGACAAACTCGGATGGAACAAACAGAGGAATTGAAATGCGGATTCCGCTGGTGCAATTAGGCGGAGCTACACTCAGCGACTTTATTGAAGTCTTTGGAATTGTTGTATCGAGTACTGCATATTTCAGTGATGTGATGGTGCCGGGAAATGTCACGACTGGTAATCCAGGAGATAACCCTGACTTCAATACGATCTCAGGAGGCCCGTTTCATTCTATGATGGTTCAGCTTCCTGTTGAACTCATCACGTTTAAAGCTAATCAAAGTGGAAACAGCGTCCGCTTGGAATGGACTACCGCGACCGAAATTAATAATATGGGCTTTGAAATCGAAAAAAGTATTGACGGCAAAAACTTCAGTAATGTTGGATTTGTTGCAGGGGCAGGAAATACAACTGAACCCCGGAATTATGTATATAATGTCGAAAATCATGAGAGAGGAAACATCTATTTCCGTCTCAAACAAATTGATTACAGCGGACAATTTGAATTCAGCCCGGTTATTATTTTAGAGATTGCTGAAGCTCCGACTGCCTTCGAATTGTGTCAGAATTATCCAAATCCCTTCAATCCCGTTACCAATATTCGGTTTAGCGTTGCACAATCTGCAATTACTGCTCTTGAAGTCTTCAACTTAATTGGTGAAAAAGTAGGGGATTTATTTAATGGAATCGCTGAACCAGGTAAATTTTATAATGTTGAATTTTCAGGGAACAACCTTTCTTCAGGCGTATATTTCTATAAGTTGAAATCAGGTGAAAATATTCTGACATCCAAGATGCTACTTATCAAATAGTGACGAATTCAGAATTTTAACAATAGGCTGTTGTATTTGGCAGCCTATTAATCAAAATTTCAAAATCTTAGATGATACAATATAGCACTGAATTAAACATCCCGTAAGGTTTTTTAGATTATTAAACTGTATAAAAAAATCCCTGATGCAATGTATCAGGGATTTTTTTTATTAATTAAATTATTACTCTTTGCAGCAAAACAGTGGTTCTATTTTGTGATATATATATTATTTACAGTCACAGTATTGTCTTCTTTCTCAATCACAACAGTTTTACCTTCGCTGTCCTTTGATGTCATTTTAGCCTTATAGTAAACTTTTGTTATCGTTTTCGAAGAAAACAATCTATTGTTAGTGACAGAGAATAGAATTTCTCCATCACCGGTGATTTCGGGGTCTTCAAATTCATATTTAATCTCACCGGAATCAGGGATAGGATCCCGACCGGAGAGAACGCCCAGATCAACTCTCAGTTTAGCCACCTTGTCGCCTTCCTCTTCAGCAATTTCTGTGACTGTTGATGTTATGACATTCGAAAGATTAAAGATGCCTAATTTAGTTGGAAAAGTTTGAGACCATGAAGAGTCCACACCAACAACTTTATCTGAAAGCAATCTAAAAACTTTCTGTGCAATGGGTTTGAGTACTTCCTGGTTCATCATTTCAATAAAATTCGCTTTTTCCTCAGAGCTAGGTTGGGGAGCACCAGCCGGCTGCATTTCAATCAGTTTTTTCAGTATTGGATCTGAGCCTTTGATCGACGTTATTTCCCCATTGCTTTGCACCTTTATTGTAACCGGGACATTCATCAGCATTTCGTATTGCCCAAAAAGCATTTTGCCTTTTTCGTCAAGAGTCTGACCTGATTTATAAGTGTATTTTTCTCCCCCGACTTCCGCATCGATATTTATTCCCGTTATTTTAAACTGGATATCTGATGAGCCTTTTTTATCATCATTTTTCAGACCCTTAACCTCAATAAAATGGTCAACTCTTTGTTTCATTTTCTGAGTAATTACAGAATCTGCTTTAATTTTTTGTGTGTTATCTGTATCTACTATTAACCGGTATTTAATTATTTCTCCGGGATTGATCTTATATTTCAGAGAAAGAATCTCTTTCGATTTAGGCCGGGATACAGTGTTTTCAATAGATATTTTTGTGCTATCCTGAACTCCGTCTTTTGCTTCATCTTTTTTATCCCCGCTACAAAAAGCTAAGAGAAAAGCGAGCGGAAGAATAATTAATGTTCGTATGCTATTCATATATCAGATATTTCCTTCTTAGTTCATTAAAATAAATTAATCCCTGGTCCCAACTTTTGAAAATACTTTCCGGAGAATCCTGTTCCCTGACCGAATCTGATAAGCCACGACTTCCGTATAATCTGATTATACTATTTTCACGGAATAGAAAGTCATTAGGATAGAGTTTGGCAATTGTTGAAATTATCTTTACACCTAATTCAACTGGTCTAAATTGTTTCCGGTCCTTGATAACGATCTCAATACCATAACATCTCTGTGATTTATATTTAGGATTTACAGCCATTCCCGGAATTTCTTCCGGAATAAATTCGGCGGGTAAATACTCTAATCCATCATTTTTAAAATTATTCAGGCTTGAGATCAAATCAGAAGATTTTATATAGGGAGCCCCGATTTTTAAAAAAGGAGTATTCGTCCCACGACCCTCAGAGATATTTGTACCTTCAATTAGGCACAATCCGGGATATACGATCGCAGTTTCAAGATCTGTCATATTAGGGGAGGGCTTAACCCATGGCAATCCACACTGATCAAAATAATAATCGCGTTTCCAGCCTTCCATCCGGATTACGATGAGTTCGGTTTTATTTCCCGTTTTTATTTCAATCTCATCCTTGAAATAGAGGGATAGTTCACCAACTGTCATCCCATGTCTGATAGGCAGTTTAGTGATACCGACAAAAGACCTGTGAGCATCTTCGAGAACAGGGCCTTCCACCTGGATTCCGCCGATAGGATTTGGCCTGTCAAGAATAATAATCTTTTTGTGATTTTCTGACGCAGCCTCTATCGCATAATATAACGTTGAAATATATGTGTAAAATCTTGCACCAACATCCTGGATATCAAATATCAGGATATCAATATTCTCCAACATTTCCGGCGTTGGTTTTCGATTTTCACCATACAGAGAGAAAACTGGAATACCTGTTTTTTGATCTTTCCCGTGAGAAATTATTTTCCCGTCAGCATTGTCTCCCCGAATACCATGCTCCGGACCGAAAAGAGCAGTAATGCTAACTCCGTCAATTTTGATGAGAGAATCCACGAGGTGAGAACCGTCCCGAAGAATTGCCGTGTGATTAGTTACAATACCAAGTTTTGCTCCCTTCACGAACCTATTGGGGGCGGATAAGAGCATGTCAGCGCCTGTCCTGACAAAATCATTGTATTGTCCGTTGCACCCTGAATTAAAAGCGAAGAAAAGTATAACAAATAAAAAGATAAAAGATTTCATTTCATAAGCCTTTTTGCAATTGTCCAGCTTGCGATTGTCATTCCGTCCCACAATTCTCCGGTAGCTATCATCTTATCAACTTGTGCAGGCGTAAAAACATGATTCTCAGGAAACTCAGGTTCATCGCCTTTCAGAGGCGATTCATAAAGATTCATTGCAATAAATACAGAACAAATCTCATCCGCCACTCCGTTATATGGGGCAAATTCGCCTGCTTTGATGATCTTATCTGCTGAAAAACCTGTTTCTTCCCTCAGCTCTCTTATGGCTTCTTCATCAGGAACGCCACCATCTTTTATACCGCCGCCGGGAAATTCTAAACTTGTTTTTTGAAGCAGATATCTGAATTGAGAAACTAATAAAACTTCAGAGTTACTTAATAGAGGGATTATCATTACAGAACCCGGAGTATGCACATAGTGATACTCCGAAGTTCTATTTTGATCAATATAAAAATGGTCAATTTTATAAGTCCAGAAATCGTTTTTGAAGAGAATGTCCTCTCCCTTTTTACTCCAGAGCTTATCGAACATCAAAAACCATTCAGCTCAAGCAATTCTTTTCTGGAAAAGAAATGAGCAATTTCGATTGCAGCATTTTCATCAGAATCAGAACCGTGAACAATATTTTCACCCATACTATCTGCATATAATTTGCGGATTGTCCCAGGTTCAGCATTGGCTGGATTAGTTGCACCAATAAGTTTGCGGAATTCCGCAACGGCATTATCTTTCTGCAAAACTATCGGAACACATGGTCCGGAGGTCATAAAATCTACTAATTCACCGAAGAAAGGTCTTTCTTTGTGAACTTCATAAAAACCCGAAGCGGAATCTTTATTCAATTTAACCATTTTCACCGCAAGTATTTTAAATCCTGCTTCATTTATTTTCGAAACTACTTGTCCGATCAGATTTTTCTTAACGCAATCCGGTTTAAGAATTGCAAGCGTTCTGTTGCTCAAATTACTACTCCGTTTATTTTTTGATTTTATTTAAAGCTTTTTGCATGGTGATGCCAATTTCAGCAGGGGAATCAACAACATAAATCCCGGCTTTTTTCATCGCTGCCATTTTTTCAGAAGCAGTGCCCTTACCCCCAGAGATAATTGCTCCAGCATGACCCATTCTGCGGCCCGGAGGTGCTGTTTGTCCAGCAATAAATCCAACAACGGGTTTTTTTACATATTTTTTGATATACTCAGCTGCCTCTTCCTCTGCTGATCCTCCAATTTCACCAATCATTACAATTCCTTCGGTATCTTTGTCCTCATTGAATAGTTTAATGATATGAATGAACTGTGAACCGATGACCGGGTCACCACCGATGCCGACGCAGGTAGATTGACCGATTTTCAGATCTGATAATTGTTTTACTGCTTCATAAGTTAATGTTCCACTTCTTGAAACTACACCAACTTTTCCTTTCTTATGAATAAATCCAGGCATGATACCAATTTTAGCCTTTCCGGGTGAGATAATACCGGGGCAATTTGGTCCGATAAGTCTGATTTCTTCATCTCTGATGGCATCATATACAGTGACCATATCTTTTGCCGGAATACCTTCGGTGATACATACGATAAGTTTTATACCCGCGGAAGCTGCTTCAAGAATTGCGTCTGCTGCGAAAGCAGGGGGGACGAAAATTGCAGTTGCTTCAGCTTTTGTGGCAGATACGGCTTCAGCAACAGTATTAAAAACCGGAATTCCATTAAACTCCGTACCTCCTTTACCAGGAGTAATACCGCCGACTACATTTGTCCCATACTCAATCATTTGCTGTGTATGGAAACTGCCTTCACTTCCCGTAATTCCCTGAACAATTACTTTTGTCTTTTTGTCTAAAAGAATACTCATGATTATCCTTAGATTTTAAGTGTTTTCAACCTTTAAAAATATAAAAAATCCCGTTCTTAAACTATGATCTGATAAAAAATCAGAACAATTATCCGGCATTTTGGAAGTTGAAAACTGTTCGGATAACTTCAAAATCATAATGAAAAAACTCAAATAGTTGGTTAATTATTTGGTTAAAGTAAAAACCAGAGACTAGATAATATTGAAATCTGGTATTATGCACATAGAAAATTAAGTTTTGATGGTAATGCTCAAAAGGGAGTATTTTCAGAAGAACTACTCAAAAATAAACGTTTTATTTTTCAAGTAAGTTTAAAAGAAACAATACTTTTTATATATTTGTCCAAATAAATCGCATTTCAAATTTTACCAGACTAAATGGATAATACAATGAAAAAGATAGGAATTCTTTTTGGGCAGGAAAATACCTTTCCAAAGGCTTTTATTGACAGAGTAAATTCGAAAAAAATAAAAGGAATTGAAGCAGAATTTGTGCAGGTTAATAAAGTTATTCAGGGTGAAGCGACAGATTATGCTGTCATAATAGATAGAATATCACAGGATATACCATTCTACAGAACATATCTTAAAAATGCATCGCTTACTGGCACCGCTGTTCTCAACAATCCTTTCTGGTGGACAGCAGATGACAAATTTTTTAATAATGCGCTGGCAACCAAGATAGATGTAGTGGTTCCAAAAACTGTTATTCTTCCATCTCACCAGCATCCAGATAACACGAATGAGATGTCAATGAGAAATTTAGCATATCCCTTAGATTGGGAAGGCATATTCAGCTACATTGGTTTCCCGGCTTTTTTTAAGCCTTTCGCAGGCGGCGGATGGAAAAATGTTTACAGAGTTAATGATCCTGATGAGTTTTTTAAAGCTTATCATGAGACCGGACAACTTGTTATGATGCTTCAGGAAGAAATTGAATTCACAGAATACTTCAGATGTTATTCAATTGACCGGACAGATATAAGAATTATGCAGTATGATCCAAAACAGCCACATCATCTTAGATACGTTCGGAACCCAAAACCCGTGGAAGCAAAACTTTTAAAAAGGATTGAAGAAGACGTATTAAAAATAAATAACGGACTCGGGTATGATTTTAATACTGTTGAATTTGCTGTCAGGAATGGGATTCCATATGCAATAGATTTTTGTAATCCTGCACCTGATGCTGACATTAATTCAGTTGGAGAAGATAATTTTGAGTGGGTAGTTGAAGCGGCTGCAAATATGGCGATACGCCGAGCTAAAGCTCAGAAAGCGGGTCAGAACAATCTTACATGGGGAGATTTCATTACCTCATATGCTTCGAATAAAAAAATTAAAGCGAATAAAAACAAAAATAAAGTGTGATTATGGAATCCGGAAAGTTATTCTCAATAGGGATTGAAGAGGAATTTCAAATTATTGATCCCAAGACCCGCGAATTAAAATCTCATATACAGCAGCTTCTTGATGAAGGCAAAATGGTTTTGAAGGAGCAGGTTAAAGCCGAGATGCATCAGTCAGTTGTCGAAGTTGGCTCAGATATCTGCTATACCATTCAGGATGCTGAAAAAGAGGTTAGAAAACTGAGGAAAAGTCTGGCAGAGGTTGCAAAGCATCAGGGACTGGTTGTTGGTGCAGCAGGGACACATCCATTTTCGCGGTGGGAAGACCAAAGAATAACTGACCACCCAAGATACGCCGGAGTCGTTGAAGATATGCAGCAGGTAGCCAGAGCAAATTTAATATTTGGTTTGCACGTGCATATTGGATTAGATGACCGCGAAACCGGTATTCAGATTATGAATGCAGCACGTTATTTTCTGCCGCATATTTTTTCACTCTCGACTAACTCTCCATTCTGGAAAGGACGTAATACCGGATTTAAATCATATCGTTCAAAAATATTTGACAGATTCCCACGTACAGGTATTCCGGACCATTTTCAAAGCTACCAGGAATTTGAAAGTTATGTTAATCTTTTAATAAAAACCGGTTGTATCGATGACGGTAAAAAAATATGGTGGGATATTCGTCCTCACCCATATTTTAATACTGTTGAATTCAGAATTTGCGATGTTTGTATGCTCGTGGAGGAAACAATTGCCATTGCTGCTCTTATCCAGGCAATTGTTGCGAAACTGCATAAACTTTTAAAACAAAATCTCGGTTTTCGCCTTTACAGAAGACTACTTATTAATGAGAACAAATGGCGTGCGGCAAGATATGGTCTGGAAGGAAAAATGATCGATTTTGGAAAGAAAATTGAGATCCCTACCAAAGATCTGTTGAAAGAACTTCTTGATTTTGTTGATGATGTTGTGGATGAACTCGGAAGCCGGGAAGAGATTGGGTACATCTATAAAATGCTTGAGACAGGAACCGGAGCAAAGAGGCAGCTTCAGATTTGGGAACAGACACAAGACCTCAAAGCCGTTGTTGATTTTATAGTTGAGCAGACAAACAGAGGGCTATAGTTCAAATGATTCCTGATATCCGAGAAAAATACAACACAGGTTTTAATCAGTCGGGTTATGATAAATTTATTGACGATATTCAGAAAAGTACAGGTGGTCTGCTTGATTTCAAGATCTGTGAAACACCGCTTTTTATTGATAAGAGTTTTAATGAAAAACTAATCTCTGCCTGTGACGAGATAATAGGGCAATTGACGCTGCCCGAATTTACACAACATTCTGCAAATTCGGTTCCTGTGGGGCTACATGTTCCATATGAATCCGACCATCCTCTATTCCTTCAGATCGATTTTGGAATAGTCCGTCAGGATGGGGATTTTATTCCTCAGTTGATCGAACTTCAGGGTTTTCCAAGTCTATATGCATATCAATCCTTCCTCGATGAGATGGTAAGAAAGCATCTATGGATACCGGAAGGATTCGACACTTTCTATAATGACCTCGATCATAAAAAATACTCCGAATTACTTTCTTCAGTTATTCTGAACGATCACGATCCTAATGAGGTTATTCTTCTTGAGATTGATCCATGGAATCAGAAAACAAAGATTGATTTTTTTCTTACAGCACAGATGACCGGAATCTCCGTAATTGATCTGCTGGATGTAAAAAAAGAAAGGGATAAATTGTTTTATGAAAAAAATGGTAAAAAAATTAGGATTAAACGTGTTTATAACCGCGTAATTTTTGATGAGCTAAGTAGAAAAGAAATTTCGCCCAATTTTAATTTTACTGATGATCTGGATATTGAGTGGGCAGGGCATCCCAACTGGTTTTTTAAAGTGAGCAAGCATACACTGCCATATCTGAAAAGCATATACTCACCGGAAAGTTTTTTCCTTGATAAAATTAATCTGAAAGAAATTCAAGTTTCTGATTTTGTTCTAAAACCATTATACTCTTTTGCTGGCAGTGGTGTGAACATTGATCCTGATATTGATACATTGCTTTCCATTAAAGATAAAAAAAATTATATCCTTCAGAAAAAAGTCAGTTACGAACCAGTTATTGAGACACCTGATGGATTTTCGAAAGCAGAAATTCGTATGATGTTTATATGGAAGGATAAACCGACACTTGTTAATAATCTTTTAAGAACCAGCAAAGGCAAAATGATGGGTGTTGATTTTAATAAAGGGAAAACCTGGATTGGCTCAAATATCGTTTATCATCCATAAACATACATTCATTTTAGTATTGAATATCAATTATTCTGGTATTAGATTGTCAAATAAAGATTTGCTCTTTTGTTCCATAAACTCCTTTTAACATCTTTCTTCCTGTTCCTTTTTATTGTGCAGGAAACAAATGCTCAGCAACCGATAATCAATTTTTTTGAATCGGATACATTCGCAATAAATTTTCAGAATAAATACTTTATTCAAAAGAATACGATTATTGCGGGCAGTGAAGAAATTATTCTTCGAGGTAAAAGCTTACATCCACGCGACTATTCTTTTGATGTTATTAATAATTGCTTTGCTCTAAGCGATACTTTGAATTATTCGCTATTTGATTCATTAGTAATAAATTATAATTACTTGCACACGACCTTAAAAGGTGAATACAAAAAACGCATCCTGATTAAAGAAATTATTGGCGGAAAGGACACTGTTTACACATCTTCCGCTGCAAGAGTCAATTTATCAAATGAAGATATTTTCGGTAGAGATATCCAGAAATCCGGTACTCTGGTGCGGGGTTTTACTGTCGGGACAACACGTGATTTTACGTTAAATAGCGGTTTGCGGCTTCAGATGGCTGGAAAACTATCCGAAAATATAGAAATTGTGGCTGCACTGACTGATGAAAACACGCCCATACAGCCGGAGGGAAATACTGAGAGGCTTGAAGAATTAGACAAAGTATTTATTGAAATAAGGCATCCAAATGCTATTGGCACTTTCGGTGATTTTGAAATCGGCGAGAAGGCTGGGGAGTTTGCAAGAGTTAACAGAAAATTACAGGGTTTAAAAGGCGAAGCTATTTTTGAGGGTCAAAGGGGAATATTTTCGCTTGCCGGAGCCAGAGGTAAATATAATTCTAATCGCTTCAGCGGTCTTGAAGGTGTGCAGGGGCCTTACAGACTTTACGGAGCAAACAATGAAAATGATATAATTGTAATTGCCGGCAGTGAAAAAGTGTTCGTAGATGGTGAGGAGATGAAGAGAGGCGAACAGAATCAGTACACTATTGAATACTCAAATGCTGAGCTGACTTTCACTCCATCAAAATTGATAACCTCCGCAAGCAGGATAACCGTTGAGTTTGAATACACTGATCGCAGATACAACAGGAATTTTTTAGGCGGGAGTTATTCAGGTGAAGTTATCAAAAATAAAATGAATGTTTTCGTAAATTACTTCAGAGAGGGCGATAATGAGAACAGTCCGATTGATCTTTTTCTCAGCGAGAACGATATCTCTGCGCTCGAATCTGCAGGTGACGATAGAATTAAGGCATCAAAAAGCGGTGTTTCTCAGGCACAAGCGGATTCAAACGGCATTATTCGAGGAGTTTACACAAAGGTTGATACATTAATCGCCGGGGAGAGTTTAAGTTATTACAAATACGCACCAGGAACTCCTGATGCTATTTATAATGTCGAGTTTACATATGTCGGAGAAGCCAAAGGTGATTATGACAGAATCACTTTAGGCAATTATGAATTCAAGGGGAAAGGATATGGAGGCTATCTTCCGGTGAAATTTTTACCTCTTCCTGAATTAAAACAACTTGGTTCGGTCGGCTTTGATATAAAGCCATTTAATTTTCTGGAGGTGCAAGCCGAATTAGCTGCTAGCTCTTATGATAAAAATAATTTTTCGTCTCTTGATGATGGGGATAATAATGGATTTGCCGGAAGTATTTATATTAAGTTTTCACCGCAAAATATGAAGTACAATAGCAAAGATCTCGGTAAAATTACATTAGATTACAGGAACAGGCAGATCGATAAAAGATTTACGTCATTAGACAGATTTAATACAGTGGAATTCGACAGAGATTATAATTCGCAGAACATAGAAAAGTCATATCAATCACTTCAGGAAACCGGATTACGGTATCAGTTGGGGAATGCCATTGATTTTACAAATAAGTACGGTTTACTTAGGACAGGCAGTTTAAGATCTGACAAATTCCAATCGGGCTTGAGATACAATTATCCGGATTTTGTTCATGCAAACTATGATATTGATTTTGTGAAAAGCACAGCGGGTGATCTTAACTCCTCATGGTTGAAGCAGAGAGGAAGAACCAGTATCGAATTTCTTGGACTAACACCCGGCTTTGAGTTCAGTAATGAAGAACGAAAAGAAAATAGAAATCAGGATTCTCTTAATTCGACAAGTTTCCGATTCAGCGAGATAAGTCCCAGTCTTTTATACGAAGGTATAAAAGGTATAAGTATTTCGGGCGCTTATTCAATGAGGAATGACTACAGCACGAATTCTGGATATTTTATAAAGGAATCGGATGCTAACACTGCTAAATTAGACTTTAGATATTCCGGAATTGAGGAAATTAACACCAATTTATCGGTTACACGCAGGGAAAAATACTTTACACGTTTTTTCCGTGAAAAAGGATATTCCGATAATATTACGATACTGATTAAAAACCAATCGAGATTCAGGTTTGTTAACAGTGCAATCGATGGAGATCTTTTTTATGAGGTTCAAACACAGAGGACCGCAAAATACGAACGGGTTTTTCTTAAGGTACCAAGAGGTACCGGCAATTATTTGTACTTAGGCGACCTAAATGATAATGGCGTTGCCGATGAATATGAATTTCAGCTTACCACATTTGACGGCGAGTTTATCCTTACTACAATACCTACAGATGAACTTTTCCCGGTTATCGATTTAAGGACAAACACACGCTGGCGCATTGAGTTTGAAAAATTTAGAAATGACCTGCCTTTTGAAAACATTCTTAGACTGTTCTCAACCGAAACCGTTTACAGGATCGAGGAAAATACAAAGGAAAAGGACACCAAACTGATATATTTTCTGAATCTCTCAAGATTTCTGAGTGATTCCAACACTGTCAGAGGAAGCATTTACTTTCAGCAGGATTTGCATCTTATGAAAAATGATCCCGAATTTTCACTTCGTTTAAGATATACGCAGAGAAGGAGTCTGAATCAATATTCTAATGGTCCCGAAAAATCATTCTATAAAGAACGTGCCCTTCGGGTCAAATACAGATTCATAAGAGAGATTGCAAATCAGACAGAATTTATCAATGAAAATGATTTTGTAACTGCGCCAGCTGGAATCAACAGAGCAAGGACAGTGATCTCAAACAGTGTAGTAACAGATTTTTCCTACCGACCGATTGATATTATCGAAGTCGGTATCCAATTCAAAACTGGCAGAAGCACGGATTATTTCCCCGAAAAGCCGACAGTTATTGATATAAATTCTCAAATTCTAAGGTTTAATCTTTCTTTGACAACAAAAGGGAGACTGAGGATGGAAACAGAAAGGACCGAGTTAACAACTAATACAACTGAAAATGCAATACCCTTCGAATTGACAAGAGGCAATTTTATTGGGAAAAATTACTACTGGAGACTTAATTTTGATTATCGGATTGCTTCAAATTTACAAACAACTGTTGCTTATGACGGCAGAATTCTTGCAGGAAGCAGAACAATTCATACAATGCGTGCTGAAGCGCGCGCATATTTCTGAGAGGAGAAACAGTGAGATTATTATCTTATGTTATTGAAGCCCACGTTATCAGGATAATCAAGGGTGAAGTATATTACCTGATGCTAAAAAGGAGTACCAAAGAAAAGTATCCCGGATTATGGCAGATGGTCAGTGGTGCAATCTCGAAAAATGAAAAAGCATTCAGGGCAGCGCTTCGGGAGATAAAAGAAGAGACTGGTTTAAGTCCACAGCGATTTTTTGCTGTACCAAAAATAAATTCCTTTTATTTGCCGGAACGTGATCATATCTGTTTTGTTCCTGTTTTTACGGCAATTGTTGACTCAAATTCCAGTGTAAGGTTGTCCGAAGAACATACAGAATATAAATGGGTCAATAAAAAAGATGCCATTGAAATGTTAGCCTGGCCTGGCCAGCGTGAAGTTGTGGAAATAATCGATGAATATTTCGGGACGAAGCAAAGTGCACTTAATTTTGTCGAAATTAAAGATATTAGATAACTTTGTATTCTTAATAAAAATGAAGGGAGTATCAAATTGGGACTTCTAGTAGTTGGTTCTATTGCATTAGACAGCGTTGTGACACCATTCGATAAGGTTGAGAATGCACTGGGAGGTTCTTCAACTTATATAACAATATCTGCCAGTTATTTTTCTGCCCCGATCCACTTAATTGGAGTCGTTGGTTCAGATTTCCCTGAAGAACATATCAAATTATTTGAAAAACATGAGATTGATCTTGAAGGTCTGCAAATTGTTCAGGGCGGAAGTACTTTCAGATGGGGTGGAAAGTATCACTATGACCTTAATATGCGTGATACTTTGTTTACCCAGTTAAATGTTTTTGAGAATTTCAATCCGGTAATCCCGGAAAATCTTAGAAATTCAAGTTTTGTTTTGCTGGGAAATATTGATCCTGCATTACAATTAAAAGTTCTGGATCAGATGAAGAACCCCAAATTCGTTGTTTGTGATACAATGAATCTCTGGATTGAAACAAAAAAAACGGACTTGTTAAAAGTTTTAGGCAGAGTTGATGTATTAGTGATTAACGATTCAGAAGCAAGACTTCTTGCAAATGAACCCAATCTTATTAAAAGCGCAAATTCTATCATGAAGCTGGGTCCAAAATACCTGATAATCAAAAAGGGGGAACATGGGGCATTGCTTTTTGGCAATGACACCATATTTTCGGCTCCGGCATATCCGCTCCAGGATATTTTTGATCCGACAGGTGCCGGTGATTCATTCGTTGGTGGTTTTACCGGGTATCTACACAAATCACGGGAACTTGATTTTGAAAGCCTCAAGAGAGCCGTCATATATGGAAGCACTATGGCATCATTCTGCGTTGAAAAATTCAGCACAGGAGGGATTGAAGATTTAACCTGGCTTAAAATTCATGATCGTTTTATTGAATTCCATGAATTATCACGGTTTGCTGATGAATGATCTGAGAAGTATCTGGTTTGAATCAGATCAGTTACATTTTATTGATCAGACACAAATACCTTTCAATACAAAAATTATTTCAACCGGCAGTTATGAGAGAATTGCACAAGCAATAGAAAGCCTTGAGATAAGAGGTGCACCTCTCATCGGCGTGGCGGCTGCATATGCTATTTTTCTCGGATTGCGGCAAACGCAGGCAGATGAAAATCAGTCCTTTGAATATATTTATAATCGGTTACTTCGGACACGACCGACCGCTGTCAATCTTTTACACGCACTGGAATTGATGAAAAAGGTTTATGAGAAGGTAGCAGATCCTGCTTTACTTTTACAGGAATTAAAAGCCGCTGCAGAAAAATTCCATCTCGATGATATTAATTCTTGCGATAATATTGCTCAGAACGGTCTCCAAATATTTAATGGCAGAAGTAACGTTCTAACCCATTGCAATACTGGTTCATTTGCTGCAAGCGGTGGCGGAACAGCATTGAATGTAATTAAAAACGCATTCAGAAATGATCTTGTTGGTGATGTCTATGTGGATGAAACCCGGCCTTTACTCCAGGGCGCGAGGTTGAATGCGTTCGAACTTGACAATGCGGGAATCCCATTTAAAATTATTACCGATTCAATGGCTGCAACTGTATTATCGCGTGGAAATGTTGACTTTGTGATAACCGGTGCAGACAGAATTGCCAGGAACGGTGACACTGCTAACAAAATCGGAACCCTTGGATTGGCTGTATTATGTAAATATTATAACATACCTTTCTATATTGCCGCTCCCGAAACGACGATAGACAGGGCAATAAGTACCGGTGAAGATATTATTATCGAGGAACGCTCTCCTAAAGAAATGTTTAACATTAATGATATTAAAATTACATTGCCTAATTATAAATTTTTCAATCCTTCATTTGATATTTCACCCGGTAACCTCATTAAAGCTATTATTACCGACAAAAAAGTTTATTACTTTCCTTACTCTTTCTAATGAGTAAAATTGTAAAAACCGAAGGTTTTATTACTAAAACTGTAAATTATGGGGATACAAGCAAAATTATTACTGTTTTTACAAGTGAATTTGGTAAAATGAGCGGGATAGTTAAAGGGGCAAGAAATAGTAAATCAGGAAAAGGAAATATTGTTGATGTCCTCAATTATGTTGAGTTGATATTTTATGCAAAGGAACACGCTGAAGTTAAACTAATATCTCAAATAGACCTTATTGACGATTACCAGAAGAATAAAAATGATCTTGAGCTATTATCTTATTCTTTAACCTCACTTGAATTGATAAATAAACTTCTGCAGGATGAAGAACCGATGGGGAGATTATTCAGAGGGACGAAAAAATTTCTTGAAATATTAGGCACTAAAAAGGCAATTAATACTCTTATGGCGAGATATGTTATTTTCTTTACGGATGAGATCGGTTACAAATTATCTATTGATGAGTGCAGTAATTGCGGCACAGAGATTTCGAGCAAGCATGAGGTCTCCTTTTCATTTGGTTCAGGAGTTTTATGCTCAGGGTGCTCCTCGAAAGAACCCTCTGCAGTTTTCAGGAATGCGGAACTTTTCGAAATTCTTGCTTGTCTAAAAAATCGAAGTTATTCGAATAACCTTAGTATAAAGCAATTTAACAGTGTAATAAATTTTTTCGAAAGATTTTTAATGTTCCACCATATTGAATTTGGCGGAATCAAATCATTAAAAATGTTTTAGTTCTTGGAGGATTATAATAATGAAAAACCGTGGGATATTTGGTGTTATCGGGTTATTGTTGATTGGGACAGTATTTGGGGCTGTGCTTTTCTCGGGATTAGGTTGGGTCAGACCTGCCTTGGGTGAAGTGAAGATAGGCTCCGAGACTGCGCCTGTTGTCAGTGTGCCGGCAGATATTATCTCATTAAATAATACATTTATTCAGGTTGCAGAGAAGGTTACTCCTTCGATAGTTCAGATTTCAGTTGTCAGCAGGTCAAAAGAGCGCTCAAATGAAGCATTCAAGTTTTTCTTCCCATTCAGAGATGATATTCCCAGAGACCAACAGAGCAGTGGAAGTGGTGTTATTATCAATAAAAGCGGATATATTCTTACAAACAATCACGTTGTTGAGAATGCTACCCAGGTTGAAGTGGCACTGAACGATAAACGAAAATTTCCGGCAACGGTAGTAGGAACAGATCCCCTTACTGATCTGGCCGTAATTAAAATTGATGCAACCGATCTTACTGATGCTTATCTTGGCGATTCGGATAGTCTCCGTGTTGGTGAATGGGTAATGGCAATAGGTAACCCGCTCTCATTATCTTCCACAGTGACAGCAGGAATTGTCAGTGCAAAGGGGCGGAACCTACAGCTAATTGAGGATCGGGCTGGTGTCGAGTATTTTATTCAGACAGACGCTGCGATCAATCCTGGGAACAGCGGTGGTGCCCTTGTCAATCTTTACGGAAAAGTTATTGGAATTAATACAGCTATAGCCACTAATGGAATTTCCGGCAGTTATATTGGTTACGGGTTTGCAATACCGATTAACATTGCAAAAGTTGTAGCAGAAGACCTCATCAGCAGCGGAAAGATAAGAAGAGGGTATATCGGTGTAAGTATCTCTGAAGTGGATGCTTCAACAGCAAAGGCAGTTGGACTTGACAAACCCACCGGAGTAATGGTTCAATCCATTGTTCCTGATGGAGCTGCTGCAAAAGAGGATATTAAAGAAGGTGATATTATTCTGAAAATTGAAGAAAAGGAAGTTACCCAGCCAAGTGAACTGCAAAGTTATGTCGCAAGAAAAAGAGCCGGCGACAGTGTGAAATTAACATTATACAGGGATGGAAAGAAACTCGAACGCTATGTAACACTTAAAGCACCTGATTCCACTGAAAAGGATACAAACCGCCCAATTAATAAAAAGGATAGTGGCGAAAAAAAGGAATCAGTGAAAGAACTGGCTTTTGATGATATCGGAATTACTGTAACTAATCTTACTGCAGAAGAGGCAGATAAATTTAATGTTCCGGCAGGGATAATGGTAAAAAGTGTAAAAAACTTCAGCAGTGCATATAATCAAAGAATAATTTCAGGTACTGTTATTACAGAGGTTGATCGGAAAAAAATAAATTCTGTTAATGATTTTGAAGAAGCTATCGAGAGAAAAAGAGGCGAAGCGATACTTATGAAGATGGTTGACTCTGATGGAAATACCCGATTTGTCGGACTTGATATACCTTCAAAGTAAATATTGTTTTTAGAATTCTTATTTTTGGGCTGTCGTTATGGTTTATATAACGTACAGCCCTTTTTATTTATCCTGGAAAGTTTATGATTAGGTTTTTAACAGCCGGGGAATCTCACGGCAAAGCTCTAACTGTTATAATTGAAGGTTTTCCATCTAACATTTTGGTGGAGCAGGACAAGATCAATTATGAATTGAAAAGACGGCAAATGGGCTACGGTCGTGGTATGAGGATGAAAATCGAATCTGATGAAGCCGAAATACTCAGCGGAATACGCTTTGGTAAAACTTTAGGTTCACCCATTTCTCTTCTAATACGCAACAAAGATTGGGAAAATTGGGTAACAAAAATGTCTCATTCTGCTCCTGAATCTGATGTTGAAAAAATCACTATTCCAAGACCGGGACATGCCGATCTTGTTGGGGTTACAAAATATTATTTTGATGATATCCGCAATTCAATTGAACGCTCGAGTGCAAGGGAAACTGCCGCAAGAGTTGGTGCGGGAAGTATTGCTAAACTATTCCTTGAAAAATTTGGTATTCGTGTACAGAGTTTTGTCGAGAGTATAGGGGGAGTGTATCCTTCAGTTTCGTTATACGATCGTTTATGTGAGAATTTGAATCTCTCGGCAGAGGAAATTAATGTAATTTCGGGAAGAGCAGATGAGAGTTGTGTGCGTGTCCTTGATAAGAATCAGGAAGAACAAATTATTGAAAAGATAAAAGAGGCTAAGAAAAATGGTGACACATTAGGAGGTAATTTTTGTGTTATGGCAACTGGAGTACCTCCCGGGTTAGGCTCATATATGCACTACGATAAAAAACTGGATGCCCGAATTGCCTTTTCAATAATGTCAATTCCGGCTGTTAAATCAGTTGAAATTGGGAACGGATTTTTGAATGCAGATTTACCGGGGTCTTCGGCACACGATGAAATCATCAATGATAATGGAGTATTTAGCCGGAAAACCAACAGAGCCGGTGGCCTTGAAGGAGGCATAACAACAGGACAGAACATACTTGTAAGGGCAAGTATGAAACCAATAGCCACCCTGATGTCCCCACTTAACAGTATAGATTTGCTCAGCGGCGAAAAAGTGCAATCCAGAAGGGAAAGAAGTGACTTCGTCGCAGTTCCGGCATGTGCTGTAATTGCTGAAAGTATGCTTGCATGGACACTTTCAGAGGCAATGATAGAAAAATTCGGCGGGGATTCAATCGAAGAAACATTTGAGAATTACAAAAATTATTGTGATAACCTTGAACTAAAAATAATCCAAAACTTTAATAAAAATGATTATTAAAAAATTTGTTTTCAGTGTTTTTCAAGAGAATACGTACATAATTTGGGATGATAAATCTCATAATGCTGCTGTTATTGACCCAGGGTGTTATCTTCATGAGGAAGAAAAAATTCTTTCCGATTATATTTCGGAAAACGAGTTATGTGTAAAATATCTTCTTAATACACATTGCCACATTGATCATATATTTGGAAATAATTTTGTTTTTAATAAATATAAACCAGAGTTTATTGCTCCTGAATATGATAAACCTCTTTTGGAAGCAGGATTGAAACAAGCAGAAATGTTTAACTTGAAACTAAATGAATCACCTTCTCCTGACAGATATTTTGTAGAGGGTGAAGAGATTGTCTTGGCTTCGTTAAGTATTAGTCCGATATTTACTCCGGGGCATACACCAGGAGAATTTTCACTATATATTAAGAGTGAAAAAATATGCGTTACCGGAGATGTGTTATTTCTTGAGGGTATCGGACGAACCGATCTGTGGGGTGGAAATTATGAGCAGCTTCTTAACTCAATAAAGTTCAAACTTTTCACATTGCCGGGAGAAACAATCATATACCCCGGACATGGAGATAAGTCCACAATCGGATATGAAATGAATCATAACCCATTTATGATTTGAGGATAAATTGAATTGTGATATATTAAACTCTGAATATTTTCTTCAATTAACTTGTTTAAGAGGGATATGAAAAAAAATGTTTTGTATTTCAGAATAATTGCAGTCCTGGTTTACGCCGTTCTTTTTGAATTCTTTCTTCCAGTGAATAAAATATTGCCCAAACCCTCATCTATAATTAATTCTCTAACTGAAATATTTATTACATATGATGTTTCGACAGCCATTCTGAATACTTTTTCGTTATATATAACCGGGATAATTATAGTTTTTTTGATTCTAAGTCTGTTTTCGTTGCCAATTATTGCCAATCATAAGTCAATAAAGATAATTTTTAATACAATATCCCTTTTTACTATTATTCCATATTTTTTAGCAATCGTTTTATGGGCATTTTGGTTCCCGGGTTCTGAGACCTTAAAGGTGTTGTTTATTATATTGATTCATTCGCTGCTATTTCTTGAGGACTTATCTTCAAAAAAATATGTCCTTCCTGAGTTTATCACAACTTTGCAGGAGAATTTTAATCTGAAAGGGTACAAAAAGTATTCGATTGCTTTCAATTATTTACAGGTTTCAGTTGTATATAATTTTATCGAAAGGATCAAATTTGTTTGGCTGCTTTTATTAACATTCGAGTTTATTGATAATACTTCTGGATGTGGTTCAATCTACAGACAAATGCTTGATTACTCCGATCTTTCCGGAATCGTGACATTCTCCCTGATCATCGGAGCCGGAATTTATCTTATAGTAGTATTTCTAAAATATTATTATTCAAGAGTTTCCGGCAGTTTTGGAGTGGAGGTGAATAATGAAATTTGATTTTCCGATTATATCTAAACAATTCTCCGATGATTCTGGTGTAAAAATCAGAGTGCTCAACAAAATTAAACTATCATTGCCTGATAAATCAATAACTACAATTATTGCGCCTTTAGGGTCTGGAAAGTCAACATTGATAAAGATACTTTCCGGGAATGTATCACCTGATGATACGTCATCGAACCTCAATGAATTAATTAAGGATGTTTTCAAATTCCCTGAGAACGGCTTTTCTTTACCCTGGCTTAGCCCGGCAGAAAATATTAAATTCCTTACGGGAACTGAAGACGAAATTTTGATTGAAAATGCGCTTTCAGAATGTGGTTTGGAAGGCTACGAGAATCATCTGCCGCATATCAAAAGCACTGGATTTCGACTGCGCACATTGCTTGCATGTCTTCTGATTAAAAAACCTGCTCTTATTGTCGCTGATGATCCATTCAGGAATATTCTGCCCGCTATTAAAATCGAACTTTTAATCCTACTAAGAAAACTGATCTTGAAAAATGAATTGAATTTCTTTTTGGCAACAACAAACATTTCCGAGGCGATTTTCCTTTCAGATAAAATATACCTTATGAAAAAGAATCCAGGTGAAATAATCGAAGAATTTTCGATCGAGCCTTCCGGATACCGGGATGTTGGATTTTTTGATTCAAACCAGTTTAGTGAACAGTTAAACAAAATTCAAAATCTTATTAAAAGTATTGAAAATCAAAGATTAATAAACTTTATTATCTGAGCATGAAAGAGAAATTAGAAAAACTTGCAAAACTGAAGAGCGAAGCCTCTCTTGGTGGGGGAATCGAAAAAATAGAATCACAGCATTCAAAAGGGAAACTTACTGCCCGCGAAAGAATCGCATTACTTATTGACGAAGGGTCACTTGAAGAAATTGATATGTTTGTTAAACACAGATCAAGTGACTTTGGAATGGCGGATCAGCGTATTCCCGGTGATGGTGTCGTAACGGGTTTTGCGAGAATAAACGGCAGACCGGTTGCTATATTTAGTCAGGATTTTACAGTTTTTGGTGGCTCATTATCTGAAACGCACGCTGAAAAGATATGTAAGATAATGGATATGGCTATGAAAATCGGAATTCCTATAATCGGACTTAATGATTCCGGTGGCGCCAGAATCCAGGAAGGTGTTATCAGCCTTGGGGGTTATGCAGATATATTTCTGAGGAATACTTTGGCTTCCGGAGTTATTCCCCAGATTTCAGCGATACTGGGACCGTGTGCAGGTGGTGCTGTATATTCGCCTGCAATTACAGATTTTATTTTCATGGTTAAGAATACAAGCCACATGTTTGTTACAGGCCCAAATGTTGTTAAAACTGTCACTCACGAGGATGTCAGTTTCGAAGCATTAGGAGGTGCCGAAACTCATGCTTCGAAGAGTGGGGTCGCTCATTTTATTTCAGACAGTGAAATGGAAGTATTTCATAATATTAGAAAACTATTGGAATTTTTGCCTTCAAACTGGAAAGATACACCTCAGGAAAAGAATTTTGATTTTAATCAGAATCTTCTATGCCCGGGTCTTGACGAAATTATTCCTGATTCACCAAATAAGCCTTATGATATGCATCAGATTATTTCCAATCTTGTTGATGATTCGGAATTTCTCGAGGTGCATTCAGAATATGCACAGAATATTATTGTGGGGTTTGGACGTATTGGTGGATTAGCAGTAGGTGTCATTGCCAACCAGCCATCCGTTCTTGCCGGAGTACTGGATATTAACGCTTCAGTAAAAGGGGCTCGTTTTATTCGGTTTTGTGATGCATTCAATATTCCGCTTCTGGTTCTGGAAGATGTTCCAGGATTTCTTCCAGGTACAGAACAGGAATGGAATGGCATAATAAGACATGGATCAAAATTACTTTTTGCATTCTGCGAAGCTACAGTCCCAAAAGTTACGGTCATTGTTAGAAAAGCATATGGTGGAGCTTATGATGTTATGAACTCGAAACATATACGCGGTGATTTCAATTATGCCTGGCCTTCAGCCGAAATTGCTGTGATGGGTCCCAAAGGTGCGGTCGAGATAATTTTCAAAAAAGAAATATCGAAGGCAGAAGATCATGAGTTAAAACTGAATGAAAAACTAAATGAGTACATTGAAAAATTTGCCAATCCGTATATCGCTGCTGAAAGAGGCTTTATTGACGATGTTATAAACCCTTCAGAAACGAGATTAAGGTTAGTAAATGCCTTCCAGCTTTTAAAAAACAAAGTTGATAATAATCCAAAGAAAAAGCATTGTAACATTCCTTTATAATCCTAACATATTAGAATCTAACAATTAATCAAAATTATTTTATAAAACGGTTGATTCTAACCATGTAACATATTATTTTTATTGTAGTAATCTTTTCAAGAGGAGCATGTGAAAAAGAATCTTACCGTCATAATATTTGCTATTATATTTGTATCCCTTCAGGGATGTTCTTATGTAAACAATCTTTTTACTGACAGCTATTATCCTACCGACACTTTGCAGGTAGCTGAACCATTGAGTATTATCAATAATATGATGGAGGATGCCAGACTAAATTATCTTTCTGCTATCAGCCATAAAGAAGCAGACGAGACACAATTAGCGATAAGCTCTTTTGAAAATGCGATGGGTATTATCAATAAACTTAGCTATTTCCCGGAGATCGATCAGAACGAGGCATTTATTGAACTCGAAGAAGCAATTGTTACTGATTACAAACAATACCTCGAGAGCATACCAGAATTGCCGGAGGATATATCTGTTTCTGCATTAGAGGAATTTCTGAATAAACAAGTACCGGAAATTTCCCTGAATTCTCTTGAGGACGAAGAAAAATACACAAAAACTACTGAAACAATTGTTGTTGGAGATTTTCCACTGGAAGTAAACCTCTATGTAGAAAGATATATGGAGTATTTTACAGGTTCTGGAAGAAAAGTTGTTGAGACCTGGCTTAAACGGTCAGGGAAGTATTTCCCTATGATGGCAAGGATATTTGCTGAAGAGCAGGTACCGCAGCAGTTGATATTTTTAAGTATGATTGAAAGCGGTTTGAATCACTCAGCCCGATCCTGGGCAAAAGCAGTTGGTCTTTGGCAATTCGTGAAGGGTACAGGTAAGATTTACGATCTTAGAATTGATTATTATTTAGATGAGAGAAAAGATCCGGAAAAAGCAACGAGAGCTGCTGCAAGACATCTTCGCGATCTGTACATATCCCTGGGAGACTGGTACCTGGCAATTGCTGCTTATAACAGCGGGGAAGGCAGAGTTCGAAAAGCATCAAGAAGAGCCGGATCAGAAAATTTCTGGAAAATTACTAAATACTTACCCAAAGAGACAAGAAACTATGTGCCTCAGTATATTGCAATTACCATAATTGCAAGCCGACCGCAGGAATATGGATTTGAAAATATTCAATATGAACAATCGATTGAAACCACACGATATGTAATAAAAGATGCATACGACCTGAATCTTTTAGCCAAATGTGCCGGTATCAGCATTGAAATGATTAAAGATTTGAACCCGGATCTGATCCAAAATTCGACTCCACCTGCAACGAATGGAGACTATGAACTTAAGATACCAGTAAAAAACTATGACTATTTTATTGCCAATCTCCAGCAGATACCTGAGGATGCCAAACTTCAGTATGTTATTCATACGGTTAAGAAAAGCGAAACATTATCAGGTATTGCATCACGTTACAAAATCAATCTTTCCGAACTTGCGCAGTTTAATAAACTCTCAGTTAAATCCAGAATATATCCTAATGTGGAATTAAAAATACCGACAGGTGGAATTCTCAATTATGATTTTACGCCAAATACTGATATCATGCTTGCTGAAGATACTGAAACAAAAATATTAGCAGAGACAGCTCCTTATGAAATGGTGATTACTACGGAACCTTTAACAGATAAGTTCTCTGCCATTTACCAGGATATGGTGGATGAATCAAAAGAAGTAATTATTCCGGATGATAAAAAAGTTGTTCTATACACTGTAAAAAGAAATGATAATTTAATTGATATAGCGGCGCTATTTAATGTAAGAGTTTCTGATCTCCGCAATTGGAATAATCTTCCCTACACGACAGGTATCCGGGTTGGACAAAAACTTGACATTTATGTTGATCCTGATCAACAAACTTATTATGCCAGTTTGGATTCTCTCACGGTAACTGAAAAAGGTAAAATATTGATGAGTGAGTCGGAATCAGGACAAATAAAACATAAGATCCGTAATGGTGAATCTCTTTCTACTATTGCTGCAAAATATGGAGTCAGAGTTTCACAATTAATGACATGGAATGATTTGAAAAATGATAAAATCCAGGTTGGGAAGACATTAAATATTTTCAGCGGCAAACCGGATGACAAATATGCAAAAAGTTACGAAGTTAAAGAGAGCGAGAATTCTTCATCTGTAACTTACCGGATTAGAAAAGGAGATACGATAGGGGAAATCGCCGAGAAATTTGGAGTGAGTATTTCACAGATTAAAAAGTGGAATAATATGCGCAACAACAAAATAGTTGCCGGAAAATCATTGACAATAATGGCTAATGAATCGGCTTCATCAATTGGTGATAATGTTTCTCCATCAAAAAAGAACGATGTTTACTACACCGTAAAAAACGGAGACACGATGGGGGAGATTGCTCTTAATTACGGTGTGAGTGTCTCTGACCTGAGGGAATGGAATCAAAAAAATAATGATGAGATTAAGGTTGGTGAAAAACTTGTTTTAAGTGGAACGGCTGTAAAAAAAGTTGAATCTGCAAAATTAGAAGCTGATAACTTCAGGAGTAATAAATCTGGTTTAATTCATCATATCGTTCTGAAAGGTGAAACGTTAGGACACATTGCGGAAAAGTACAACACTACCGCATCTGAGATACGCAAGAATAATGGAATTAAAGGATCATTGATAAATGTCGGTCAGGAATTGCTTGTTGAGCCTGGTAATTCGAATTCAGAAAAAACTGGTATTGATAGCCATATTGTAGCTTCAGGTGAATCTTTATGGACTATCGCTAAAAAATATAGTGTTTCGGTTGAACAAATAAAAGAATGGAATAATCTCTCAAAGGACAATATTAAAAAAGGCGATAAATTAAAAATATTGAATTAGTCAGCGGAAATCACTAAGTTTACGCTAAAGCTGTTAGGGGTGCCTCCAGGCTGAGATAATACCCTTGAACCTGATCCGGATAATACCGGCGTAGGAAAACGATACAGGAGATTGACGTGCCTGCCGTTTTCGGACGGCTTTACATATTAATTAACGGAGAATAATATGTGGTACATAATTTCCTTTTTTATTTTATTCATTTCATGCGGTTCATTATCCGCACAAATATTTGTCTCTGGAAAAATCCTTAACTCAGAAACAAATCGTCCTCTGCCCGATGCAAATATCATAATCATAGAAAATGGAGTCGGTACTTCATCAGCGATAGACGGGACATTCAAAATATCAACCGAACTTGAAGAGTTTTCTATCCAAGTTACCTATATTGGTTTTAACCCTCTGAAAATCAGATTGAATGAAAAACAATTTAGATCACCACTAATCTTAAAATTGAAGCCTACTATAATCGGTAGCCAGACAGTACTTGTAAGTGCCGCCATTAATGAGAATAACGATAAACCAGCATCATATGCAACCATTGGGAAAGAAGAACTAAGGACGCTCTATCAGCATCAGGATATCCCGGAGTTACTTAGTTTAATGCCTTCTGTGACGTTTTACTCTGAAGGTGGGAGCGGAATTGGATATAATTACATTAGCATAAGGGGATTCGATCAAAGACGAATATCAGTTGCCATTAATGGAATACCACAAAATGATCCCGAAGACCATAATATTTATTGGTTAGATATGCCTGACCTCTTAGGTTCAACTGGTTTAGTGCAGGTTCAGAGAGGTTCCGGATCCGGAGCTATCGGTTTTCCCTCTGTTGGCGGGTCCATAAATATTATTACAAATCCTCATTCTTCAAAACCTTTAATGAAATACTTCACGGGATTAGGAAGTTATAATTTCAGAAATTATGGGCTTGAACTATCAAGTGGCTTGCTAAATAATAAGTATTCTTTTTACACAAGGATATCAAAAGTTATGAGTAGCGGATATCGCGAGAACAACTGGATTAAATATACTCCATACTTCATATCTGCAATGAGATATGATAAATATATCACAACGCAATTGAATATCTATGGAGGATTGATCGAGGATGGTTTGACATATACCGGTCTTCCAAAATTTGCAATTAAAGACCAAGCGCGAAGAAGGGATAACTTTTCTTATTGGGAAAGTAATGATGAAAATTATACATATACTGCAAAAAGACGTCCAGAGGAAAAAGAAAATTTTTCACAACCCCATTTTGAACTGCTTAATGAGATAAAAATTAATGATAATTTGACAATAAACTCCAGCTTGTTTTTAATTCTCGGTAACGGATATTTTGACTATGATGGTTCATGGGCAAATTATTCTTATTTCCGGCTTAGCAATGATTTTGGATTTGACATAAATGGCGATCCTGATACAATGTACCTTCAGAATACGCTGATTAGGGCTCAGGTTGAGAATAAACAATGGGGCTGGATTCCAAGAATAAAATATATTTTCTCAGAGACAGAATTAATTCTTGGAGCTGAATTCCGTGATCACAGTTCGAAACACTGGGGCAGAATAGAATATGCTGGTGGAATTCCCGCCGAAGTACCTCAAAATCATCAGTATTATTATTACGAGGGTGGAAAAAAGATTGCCAATCTCTTTGCTCATTCCAGGATCAACATTTCGGAACGAATCCGGCTTTTAGCAGAAATTCAGATTGCGTATCATGAATATTCAATTCGCAATGAAAAGTATTTAACAAATAATTTTTCAATTGATGGATTGTATATGAATCCCCGAATGGGAATAAATTATTCGTTTACAGATAATATTTCGGGATATCTGAGTTTTGCAAGAGTTACAAGAGAACCAAGATTAAAAAACTATTACGATGCAGCCGAATCAAGTTATCCTGGAGTAATCCCTCAGTTTAGTAAACACAACGATGGCTCTTATAATTTTAGTGATCCTCTGGTTTTACCTGAAAGCATGAATAGTTTTGAACTTGGTATCAACTCTCAAAGCACAAACATCGATTTTGGTATAAATACCTACTTAATGCTATTTGAGAATGAAATCGTAACAAATGGACAGCTTGACCGATTCGGACAACCTGTCACTGGGAATATGCCAAAAACAATACATTTTGGAGTAGAAGGATCACTGCGACTTATCCCTTTGAATGGGGTGGAGATACTCTTAAATGGAACAATAAGCGAAGATTATATTTACAATGGCGGCAATTTTATCACTTATTACGATGTAACAAGTGATTCATACAGAACAATTTATATTGATCTAAAGAATAATCGTTTAGCCGGGTTCCCCGAATTTAGTTTGAGCTCTGTTATTACATATAAAAACGAAAATCTTGCGGCATCTCTGGTTAACCGGACAGTTGGACAGTTTTACAGTGATAATTATGCCGATGGTTTGAGTGATTTGAACAGACAATATCCTGGTCTCGCGGATTATTCTGATAATATTGTTGAGACCTTTAGTTATTTTGACCTGCTTTTGAATTATCGTTTTAATAATCTCCCATTTAGTGAACAATTATCAATTAAGCTTAAAGTATCAAATATATTTAATTCTTTACACGCGGCATATGCGATTGGGAAGGAATTTTTCCCTGGTCCGGAACGAAATTTTATTCTTAGTCTGGAAGCTGGTTTATGAAAAAAGCCCTGATTATTGCAAATGGAGATCCGGTTAGCAAAAGATTGATATCGAAGTTGAAGTCAAATGGATATAACTATATCACTTGCGCTGACGGGGGAGCAAATACATTAAGAAAAACCGGACTGTATCCTGATGCAATTGTAGGCGATTTTGATTCTGTTACTAAGGAAAATCTCGATTATTTTCGGGAGTATTCAGAAATTATTCGACTGGAAAGGCAGGACGATACTGATGTTGAAAAATCCTTAAAAATTTTAATTTCAAAAGGATTCAGCCGGGTAATATTACTCGGAGCAACCGGCGACCGCATGGATCATACCATTTGTAATATAGGAATAGTGCTGAAATATTTTGATGAAATTAAAGTACTTCTTATACACAGAAAATCCATTCTCACACCATACACAGGGGAAGCAATTTTAAATACTGTTCCGGGAGAGACAATATCTTTTTATGGGTTCGACAGTAAGGTTCGTATCTCCGGCACTGGACTATATTATCCATTGCAAAATTGTAATCTGAATATCAGTCAAAGTGAAAGCACCAGCAATGTCGCTACAGGGAATAATGTTAATTTAATGATTGATAACGGAGTTATTCTTGTAATAAGAGACTTAAAACTGGTTCTTGAAAATGACTTCCTTAGCTGAAATTGATCTCCTGATCATATTAGTATTTTTTGGAATTGTTCTTTTAATAGGCTTTTCAAGTAGAATAACTGATACTTCCAGAAGCAGCGATTATATTTTGGGTGGAAGGAATGTCGGAATTATCGTATTTGTCCTTATCAATGTATCCACCTGGTACGGTGGAGTCCTTGGCATCGGGGAGTTCACATATAGTTATGGCTTATCAAGTTGGTTGACACAGGGAATGCCATACTATTTTTTTGCACTTCTGTTTGCATTCTTATTAGCCGGGAAAATCCGTAGGACTGAATACTTTACTATCTCAGAAAAAATTGCGAGTGTATATGGGAATAAAACTGCCAGGAATGCGGCAATACTGGTTTTTATACTTGTTAATCCTGCTCCTTATCTCTTGATATTTGGCACACTTTTGAGTGTGCTGACAGGTTTGCAAACCACAATTACAATGCTGGTTGGGATTTTTGTCTCAATTATTTACCTCATCAAATGGGGTTATCGGTCAGATATCAGAACAGATATTTTTGAATTTTTTGTAATGTTTATCGGCTTCGGGATTACTCTTTGGTTATTAATAACAAATTTTGGAGGAGTACATTTTCTTAGAGCTGCTCTTCCAGAACAGCATTTAAATTTAACTGGCGGGTTGCCACCACTCTATATTATTGTTTGGTTTTTAATTGCTCTGTGGACATTTGCCGATCCCGGGTTTCATCAAAGGTGTTATGCTGCAAAAACTCCTGATGTCGCAAAATATGGTATCATTATCTCCATATTCTTATGGTTCATCTTCGATTTTCTTACAACCGGTGTTGGATTATATGCAAGAGCTCTGCTTCCTGAGATTGACCGACCAGCATCAGCATTCCCTTTACTTGGGCTCCAAATATTAAATCCTGGTATTCGGGGTATATTTTTTGCGGCGATGTTTGCGACCGTTATGTCAACTCTAAATAGTTATTTTTTTATGAGTGGTGTGACATTCGCGAGGGACATAGTATTATGGAAAGATAATCCAATGCACCGGGAAAATAAGAGTACACGGTGGATAAGGATTGGTATTGTTATAAGTTCAATAATTGCTTATTTGATCGCTGTATCTGTCGATTCTGTGATTGGCATTTGGTATCTCGCCGGCAGCATTGTAATTCCGCCTTTACTTTTTCTAATAGTCTCATCATACTACGAAACACTTAGAATACCAATTAAATATGCAAATGTACAGATGTTCCTGTCTCTTTCCCTCGGTCTAATCTGGCATATACTTAGAGTGACAGGAACGTTAGGCAATTTACTTGAAATGATCGAACCAATGATAATGGGATTGTTAACTGCTTTTACAGTATATATTTATGCAGTAATGCGTAAAAAAAAGGAGCCGGTCGAAAGATCGGCTCCCAAAAAATTAGGGCAGTAGAATTGCGGCTGAAACTACCGTAGTCCAAAGTCTATTTTTATCACCCTTAGCAGACTGGGTAATATTAAAGGTATTGACAATTTGTCCGGACATCTTAAAAACCTGTTCCTTTTCATTCCAGGCTTCATCCGAATTAAAATCGATTCCAAGTGTTGTGGCAAGCATAGAAGCTGCGAGATCCTCAGCATAATCACCTGAAACTTTTTCTGTTTCTCCGTATGGATGATGTTCTGAAAGATAACCATACATAGACTTATCAGTAGGTATCGCTACTCCGATAGAGGAAGAGATAAGTCTATTAGGTTCATTGGTCGCAATCCGGGCCATCACAGCGTGTACTATCTGCCCTGGCTTTAGCTCCTGTAAACCCTTTTCGACTGTTATTCGTCTGCACCCTATAGGATAAATACTACTTACCGAAACAAGATTGTATTTTTCAATCTTTGCATCGCGAAGCGCCGTTTCAAATGATGCCAGATACTCCTTGTGTTTTCCGACACCTTTCGTAAAAAAGATTTTCTTTGGTACGTACAATTTACATTCACCTCTTATTTTATATGAATTAGTTTATAATATTTTCTCTTCCCGGATTTGAGTATTTTTCCGTTAAGGTCAGAGAAAGTTATTTTAAAATCTAAATGCTTAATGTCATCCAGATATACAGCGCCTCCCTGGCATAATCTCCTGGCTTCACTCAGAGATGAAACACTGCCGGAGAGCATTAACAGATCAGCAACACTGAATAATTCTTTATCGGAAGGTAATAAAATTTCAGGAATATCTTCAGGTTTTTCCTTATTAGATATTACACTGTCAAAATATTTTTCTGCTTCTTCAGCCTTTTCTTTAGAGTGATACATTTTTACTAAAATTTTTGCGAGTTCAACCTTAAGTGATTTTGGATTAATCGTCGGATCGGAGAGCTTCTCTTTAATTGCCGGCAAGTCAGTAGCCGGTATCTCTGATGCCAGTTCAAAGTAAGGAAAAATTAATTCATCCGGAATACTCATAGTTTTGCCGAAAATATCGTTCGGTGATTCATCAATCCCAATATAATTATCGAGAGATTTGCTCATTTTATTAACACCATCTGTTCCGAGCAGTAGCGGTAAAGTAATAATAACCTGTGGTGAAATATCGTTTTCACGCTGAATATCTCTGCCCACAAGTAAATTGAATTTTTGGTCAGTTCCTCCTAACTCAATATCGCTTTGTATAGCGACTGAATCCTGAGCCTGAGCAAGCGGATATAGAATCTCATGCATACTAATTGGACGGTTGTCGTTCATACGCTTTGTGAAATCATCCCTTTCGAGCATTCGGGCAACAGTATATTTTGATGTAAGCTTAATAACATCAGCGAAATTCATAGGAGCAAGCCACTGGGAGTTATAGACTATTTTTGTCTTTTTTTTCGAAAGAATTTTAGTAGCCTGTTCAATATATGTCTTTGCATATTCTCTGGTCTCTTCGAAAGAGAGGGGAGGACGTGTAGTATTTTTGCCTGTCGGGTCACCGATCATGGCGGTGAAATCGCCGATAATAAGAATCGCCTGATGACCAAGCTGCTGGAATTCAGCTAATTTTCGAAGCACGACAGAATGGCCGAGGTGAAGGTCAGGTTTTGTCGGGTCACACCCGAGTTTAATATTGAGGGGCTGGCCGTTTTTTAACGAATTTTCAATTTTACTAATTAGTTCCTCTTCGGGAAGTATCTCTACTGTTCCTCTGCGGATTACATCTAACTGTTCATTTAACGATGGGAATATATTTTTACTAATCAAATCGATACCATATGTTTATCAAAACTTTCTTTCCTGATCCCGTTTCTGATCTTTTTTTGCAATATCCTCCCTTTTATCATAAATCTTTTTCCCTTTGGCAAGCGCAATTTCAACTTTAACTTTCCCTTTGGAAAAATATAATTTGAGGGGAATCAGAGTCTGACCTTTTTCGTCAATACCCTTTTTAATTTTTCGAATCTCACTTTTATTCAGAAGTAATTTTCTTCTTCTGACAGGGTCATGATTAAATCTGTTACCCTGCTCATAGATATTAATATGAAGATTAATCAGCCAGACTTCACCATTTCGAATTTCAGCATAACTATCAGTAATGTTAACTTTTCCCTGCCTTAGTGATTTAACCTCTGTTCCGACAAGCACAATCCCGGCTTCATAAGACTGCAGGACTGTGAATTCAAATCTGGCTTTTCTGTTTATAACAATGATTTTTTGTGCAGGAGAATCAGCCATTTTTCTCTAAAAGCTTATCGTCCTTTACAAAAAGCCATAGCACAGCAGAAATAGCAAGTGAAATAGTGCTGATATAAAAAACGATTGTTTTATCAGCAGCATTTTCGATGACTTTGCCAAGTATTAAAGTTACTATTAATTGTGGAAGCACAACTGAAAGGTTGAATATTCCCATAAAAAATCCCATTCTCGATTTATCAGCTTTTTCACTCATAATAGCAAAAGGAAGGCTTACAATCGCAGCCCATCCTATTCCAACAATACCCATGTAAATATATAATTGAATTGCAGAAGCAGAGGTCGTTGCAATCAGCGCATACCCGATTGTCATAAATACGAGGGCAAGAATATGTGTTCTGACGCGTCCCAATTTTTCTGTGAGAGGTTCGAGTACGAAAACGGGCAGAAGGAATCCTACACTTTGTAAAACTGCATTTGCAATAGCCCAGATTTGTCCCGTCAAATCAGAATCTTCCGGTGAAAGATACTGCTGAATATAGGGGACCGCATAAACAAACATTGTAAAAACGCCAATCCAGGAAAAAGCATGGGCGAAATATATTTTCAAAAGTGATGTCCAGTCAGCCTTAAAAGCAGGAGCATCTGGATTATCTTTTTCTGAAATATTAAGATCTCTTGGTTCTTCGATTAAGAATATTGGAATAAGTGAAAAGGTTAGAACAAGAATTACTCCAAAATAGATCAGGATATAATTTCCAAAAAGTGCACCAACCACACTGGAAAGAACACCGAAAAATCCGGAAATAGTCTGCATCCATGTGAAGCCCTTTGTTCTTTGAACGCCTTCAGGCGTGACATCGGCAATTATTGATCTAGTGGGATTAAAACTTATATTTATCGAAAGATCAAGTGTTAAAGCTACGATTATCGCAATAATCAGGATTTTGTCAATCCCGGAAATTGCCATTATTGCATCAAGATTAGGTAATGCAAGCAACATAGCACCTGCCAGAACGCCGCCAATGATGATGAAGGGTTTCCTGCGACCTCCCCAAAACCAGACTTTATCGGAAATATAACCGACAACTACCTGTCCAACAATACCTGCTATCGGACCGGCAGCCCAGACGATACCTATCTCATGAATATCGAGATGATACTTTGTAATAAGTATCCACGAAAGAACAACGATCTGAATTGAAAGAGCAAATCCCATAGCCGTTGACGGCAGACTCAGGACAGCATAGAACGAGTTAGTAAGTTTCTTTTGAATATTCAGCATAGAGATGCCTTATTTAAAATAAATAAACATTCAATATAATATTTAGGCAGATTAATTTAAATTATCCTTTTACACTCCCTAATGTCAGTCCGGAAACCAGCCATTTGCTAAGGAAAATAAAGAGTGTAACTACCGGGATACTGACAATCAAAGATGCCGCAGCATATAGTCCCCATTCAGTGCCAAGTCGGCTTTCGAAAGATTTTAATCCGAGAGGAAGTGTGTATAAATTAGTATCCTGAATAACCTGAGCAGCAACAATATATTCGCTCCATGCCGTCATAAAAGAGAAAAGTGCAGTGATAACCAAAGCAGGAGCAGCCAGTGGAAATATTATTTTGTAGAATGCCTGCCAGCGGTTACATCCATCAATCCTCGCACTCTCCTCTAAACTAAAAGGTATTGTATCATAGAACCCTTTCATCTGCCAGACGCAAAAAGGTAATGCAGTAGCTGAATAAACAATTATCAGCCCAAAATAACTATTGATCAATTCAAGTTTGATAAGCATTATGTACATTGGGAGCAAAAGCATCGTTGCCGGAAACATCTGAGTTGTAAGGATACCAAGCATACTTAATTTTTTTCCAATAAATTCAAACCTTGAAAGAGCATAACCCGCCGTTGATGCCAATGCGACACCTGTTAAAGTAACTACAGCAGAAACTAAAAATGAATTCCACATCCATAAAAGGAATGGTTTGTCGCTGAAGAGTGCAGCATAAGCATCAAAAGAAGCATTTTCCGGAATAATTGCCAGCGAAGTTGAGAGCAGTTTATCTCCGGGTCTAATTGATATGGTAAATACATTTATTATTGGGTAAAGACTTATAAGAGTGAAACCAATAAGAAAAATATATGTGAGCGAATTAAAAATTATTTTCTTTTTGTCTTTCATGCTAACCTCATTAATAAACTGATTCTGTAGCCCTGGTCTTCCTTAGAAAAGTCACACCGAAGGCAAGTAATATGAGAAATATTACCATACTGAATGCTGCTGCGAAACCATAACGATAAAAATTAAATGCCGCTTTATAAACGTATGAAACCAGTATATGAGTTTTATCAGATGGTTCTCCGGCATTACTTACCAGCCAGACTACATTGATGCTGTTAAATGTCCAGATCACACCAAGTGTTATAGCAGGCAGCATGACCGGTCTGATAAGAGGAATAGTAATGTTTTTTAATTTATGAAACCATTTAGCGCCGTCAATATCTGCTGCTTCATATAATTCCTGCGGAATACTTTGCAAACCTCCGAGGGCAATAATCATCATAAAAGGAAAACCAAGCCAGATGTTAGTTATAATAACTGCAACAAATGCTTCCATTGGAGATTTCAGCCATTCCACCGGTGACAATAATAAAAAGTTTGAGATTAAAAGATTAATTGCGCCGTATTCATAATTGAACATACCACGCCATGTCAGAGCTACAATGTATTGTGGAATTGCCCAGGGCAAAATCAAAAGTACGCGGAAGATTTTTGAGCCCGGAAGATTCTTATTCAATAACAACGCGAGAGAAACACCTATGACAACATGAAAAGTAACATTTATGGTTGTCCAAACGATAGTTTTCAGAAAAATAGAATAGAATTGCGGCTCCCTGAAAACATTTACATACTGGACAAAACCAACAATACTCCAATCCTTCATATGTGAAAGATTCATGTTGGAAAAGGATATTACAATATTATATGCAAATGGATAAAATATGACTGCGACCATAACTATTAATGCTGGGAGTGCAAAGATATATGCAAGACCATCTTTTTTAAGATTACTGAAGAAAGCTGATATGCTTCTTCGAAGCATAAATATACTTACAACCACTATTGCGATCAGTAAAATCTGAACTATCAATCCGCCGACAGGATCATCATAACTTTCACGCAAATCCTTAATGTTTTTAAGAGTGTTTTTCTGCATCTCAGCAGCAGCCTTTTCCGGGCTAATATTTCCACTCAGAGCTGCCTGATACACGGGACGCATTGCATTCCAGATTGCCCTCATTTCTGTTATTATTGGCAGTGCAGTCCCAAGATCAATTTGTTTTTTTGAATTGATCAGAATTGGATCATTGATGACGGCAGAGTCTGCAAAAACTTCCTTTCGTGTAGGTAAAGTCTTTGTTGCCAGAGCTGTTTTAATCTGATTTGCAGGTTCAAAAATTTTCTCTAAGAGTTTTTTGATCAGATCTATTTTGTCTGGCGAAACATTTTTATTAATAGAGTATCCCTTAGGGGCAACCGTAGGGGAGCAGTATTTTCCTGTTGCATCAATCATCGGCAGGGGAGATATTCCATAGTCGATACCAGCAGCACCATAACCCGACCATGACCAGTCGCCATTAATTATCATAGCCGCTTTACCCTCCTTGAAAAGGGCATCGGATACTTCGTAGTCGGCTTCATTAGGAATAATTTTATATTTATCTCTCAAATCCTGAATAAAATGAAGGGCATTAACCATCTCCGGTGTATTTAGCGTCGGGAAATTTGCTGAATCTAATACCCATCCGTCAAAGCCTGTTAGAAAAGGAATAAAAAAATAGGGCTCTGTATAATTCCATACAAGCCCGTATTGATCAATTCTACCGTCATTATTCTGATCGATCGTTAACTTTTTTCCAATATCGATCAATTCACCTGAACTTTTCGGGGGAGTCGGGACAAGTTTTTTGTTATAAACAAGAGTTAAATGATTTCCAAGCTTATCTGCGATCTGTAGCAGGTGCCCATTAACATAGATGAGTGCTTTTGAATCAAAATTACTTAAATATTGAGAATTAAACAGGTCATTCATAGGACGGAGTACATCGATTTCGGAGAAAGGTCCAATCTGATCGGCGGGACCATAAACAAGATCGGGACCATAACCGCCGATTGATGCAACGATGAAGTCAGACCGCATTTTTTCAGTTTCCTGAAATACCTGTGTGACTGTTACTCCCGGATTCTCACTCATGAATTCATCAAGTTGTTCCTGGAGAATTGCTGTCTCCTCAGGCCGCATAGTGTGCCATATCAGTATTTCATCCTTGTTATTCTGCTCACTGCAATTAGTGCTTAATAGTGACAGAAAAAACAATATGAATGCTATTCTAATTCTGTTAAAATTCATTGGATATTCCCTATCGGATTTTTACCAAAATTAAGGAGTAAGGATTCAATATTAATCCCTCCAAACAAAAATATTCTTTCTGATCTTTAACATTAAGTTCTATTAGCCCGGCATTATGAGAGAAAATAGACTCTGCTGAATGAAATTGTATTGTTTCAGATTTCTTAAACTCAGGGTTTTCGTAAATTTCTGATGAATTATTAATGATTATTAATAGTTTTTCATGCTCATTATAACGAAGAAAAGCAAGCAGTTCCGAATTTTTGTGTTCTAAAAAAAAGAGTGAATTTGTTTTTGAATCATTTCGTTCACTTAGCGCTGTATATTTTTTTCTGAGGGAAATTAAATTCCTTGTAAAAGTGAGAGCAGAACCCGATTTCAGGTAGTTAGCTGATACTTTATCCCATTCCATATTTTGCCTGACGTTTTCAGGCGGGAGTTTGCCTTCAAACATTAATTCATCCCCATAATAGATCATTGGTGTGCCTGGTAATGTAAATGTAATAAAATTCATTAGCAGATATTTAGATGTATCAGATCCTGCGAAACTAAATGCTCTGTTATTATCATGATTTGCCAGAAAACGTGTCATTTGGAATCCTGAGGGATAAATTTCTTTTTCTTCAAGAATCCGTTTTTGAATACTATTCAAATCATTAGACATAATGTACTTTTCTAAAGAGTAATAAAACGGATAAGCAAAAAGCATATCAAATTCTTCTTTGAAGAAAGGAATAAGGAAAAATGAATTATCCCAGACTTCACCAAGTAAAAGAGTCGAAGGCGAAAATGATTTAATTTCTTTACGGAATCGGTTCCAGAACTGATGTGGAACCTCTTTGGCAGCATCACAGCGGAATCCGTCCACACCATCAGAGAAGTCACCATTTTGATCAGGATCGAGCCAGAATTTTGCGGCTTTAATAAAATAATCCTGTACTTCAGGATTATTAAAATCAAGTTTTGGCATTTTTCTTTCAACCCCAAAATGATTCCAGTCAGAATTCTCAATATTTAAAAACTGATACCATGGGGTGAAAGAACTGGCAGGATTTTTATATGCATCCTGAAAAAATTTATGAGTGCTATCGGTGTGATTTATAACGAAATCCATAACTACTTTAATCCCTTTTGAGCGGGCAGTTTCCAAAAATCGAAGGTAATCTTCAAAAGAGCCATAATCTTTTTCGATTGAGTAGTAATCGACAACATTATAACCATGGTCTGTCGTAGATTCATTCCAGGGCATTAACCATAAAGTATTAATACCTAAGGTATCTCTAAGATACCCGAGCCTTGAAGTCAAGCCGTTAAAATCACCGATGCCATCGCCATTGCTATCCATAAAAGTTCTTATAAAAATCTCATATATCACTGCTGAATCGTAAAATACCGGAGTTGTAATCTCTTTTATGAAGCGATCCAGAAAAAAAGTACTAGTAATTCCGTCATTATGATTACCGTCCATATCAGAAAATTTCAGTATTATCCGATGCTCGCCATCATTTAAGCTATCGGGCATCGATGCTGTTAATAAAGAATTATATTCATCAAAAGTAAATGCTATTTCTTTTCCATCAAGCGACATGGTAATACTGGCGGGATCGATAGGACTTTTGTCCGATGCAAGTTTTATTATGATTTTATCCAAATCTTCAATACGTTTATTATGTGGAGGAGTTATTGAAGCGATATAAGGAGCACCATATTTCTGAGGCACAATAACTCCATTCCGCCACTCATCTTCAGTAATATCAGGTGCATTAGGATCAGTCATCCATAAAGAATCATTTAAAACAATTTTATAATGGTACTCAATAGCTGATTCAAGCGGAACAGTTACAGCCCAAATCCCAGGCTCATCAGTTTTTTGCATTGTGTACTGATCTTTATTCCAATTATTAAATGTCCCTGCAACAGCTACAGAATTTATTAAAAAATCAACCTGCGATTCAGAGAGAAAAAAGCGAGTCCCATCGGGGACGGGTACGGGAGGGTATTTTTGCGCATAAATACTTTGGAAAATAAAAAGTAAAATAATTATCGGTACTTTTTTCATGACAACCACATTAAGTTATTTTGAAAACGAAAATAATATTTTTCCTGATTATTTCTTATTTTAAGTCACAATAAAAGGCAGAGTCTGTGATGATTAAATGTTTTATTTTTATGCTTATTCTATCAGTTATCATTTGTGGGCAAGGCAAAAGCCCTCAATTTCTTGCTGATGAGCAACTACAAAACGGAGAGCACCATACAAATCATTTTGAGGCATTTTCAAGTGTAGTGCCTGAATATAATAAATATGTACTGAAAGCAATTGATATTGTTCAATCAACCGCTCCGGACGGCGGAGGTTATTTTACCGGAATTAAGGCGATTCCGCCTGAAGCTCCAATCGGTTATGATATTAAATTATTCGGTGCTGAATTAATCAATCTTGAACGGACAACTAGTTACTGTAGTGGTGCAACCTATTCAGCATTTATTGAAGCATTGAATCTAATATTCCCTAATGGAAATACTCGGCTTTCCTCTGACCGGTACGAATCATTAAGGATGCAGGAAATTGACGGAAGCCGGAGAGAGGATCATATTAAATTCTGGGGCAAATGGAATGCGGACGGTTATGGAAATGACTTTGCATTGAGGCAGTACTCCGGTTGTGGAGAGAGAATTAGTCCCCGCGAAGGACTTCCAGGAGATTTCATGAATATTCAGTGGAAGAAAGGATTAGGCCACAGTGTTATATTTCTTGGATGGCAGGTGGCAGAAGATGGTTTACTAAATCTTGTGTATTGGTCGAGTCAGAAGGGAACAAATGGGCTAGGTGATGCAATTGTCCCAGTTTCGAGTATAAAGGAATGTGTTTTCATAAGACTCACTAATCCTGAAAATATTTTCAATTTTAATGTAAATAATGATGTTGATACTGATGTAAAAGGAGACTTAATTATTTTCGGGGATGATAAGAATGTACTATAAATCGCTCATTTTTTTGATATTGATTCTTTCTACAGCACTTTTCCCTCAGGGTAACTACATAGACCATTCAGAGACGACCGGAGAACTTTCTGAAACTGACCTATTTAATACTGAGATGGGTAATTACGACGGATATACATTACCACTCAATAAGGATGAATTTGTAGATGTGATTCTTTATTCAGAGAGTATGGTCCCTGATCTTCTTCTTGTTTCTCCTTCTGGAAAAACTTATCCTGTGGAGAATAAAAACGGGATTGGTTTATTATCATTCAGAAAACAGATCGATGAAGGGGGAGATTGGATAGTTTATGTTTTCAGTCATAGAGGGGGTAGAGGATCTTATTTCTTAAGTACTTCATTTGCAGGACCAACTGCTCTAAATTTTCCAAAATCATCTTCAATTTGTGAGCAGATAGATTTTTTGGCAATGCATTCGCGAGCACGTTTTATCTTTTTGGAAACTGATAATCCCGAAAATTCGCCTTCAATCTCCAGCAGTTTAGGGCATGAGATTAATTCAGAGGAAAATTACTATAAGGCATTATTGTTCAAAAGCGACAGTCTTAATTCTGCAACTCATGCTTTTTCAGAGATAGAAAAAGTTATAAAATGTAATGGCTGGAGTAAACAAGGCAGCGTTAAAACAGGCATTATTTTATTCTCAAAATTATCGGATGGTTTTAAACAAAATTTTAAGTTAGAACTTAATACAAATGTCTTGAATGGCGACACTCATTATGTGGTTGAATTAATAATCAGCGGAAAATTTGAATAAGGTTTATTTTCTTTGAAGAAACTCTCTCATAGTACCAAATTGTAGTCTGTTTTGGAAATAATGAACAAAAATTATGGTTAAATGTGCTTCTGAAAAAGGTTTATATGAATTCAGTAGCAAGAATACTGAATCACATTGCTTTCCGGAGTCTTAATTATATATACCAGATTAATTAGAAAAAATATTGAGAAAAATGAAAAACATTCTATTTGTCTGCTGGGGTAACATTTGCAGATCACCAGCTGCTGAAGGAATTTTTAAATATATTCTTGAGTACCATAAAAGGAGTGACCTCCACATTGATTCAGCAGGAATAATTGACCACCACGCCGGAGAAAAGCCCGATTCACGTATGGTTGCCCACTCCAAAAAACGCGGCTATGATCTCAACTCGTATTCAAGACCGATTTTAAAGCAGGACTTCTTAACGTTCGATCTAATCCTTGCAATGGATGATCTGGTTTTTCAAAGTCTTATTGAGATTGACTCTGTCAATTCGAATAAAGTAAAAAAGATGGCTGATTATCTGACGAAAAGCAGCTATAAAGAAATTCCGGATCCATATTATAGCGGTGCCTCCGGTTTTGAGTTAGTATTGGATTTGCTTGAAGATTCCTGTTCTAATTTGTACAAGCAGATAGATGAACACTGATCATTTATCCAGACTTCTTGGTGAGAGGATTATTAGAATTGAGCAAATTAGCGGAGGATGCAAAGGGAATTCTGTTTTTGCCGAATCTCAAAATCGTAAAAAATATTTTGTAAAGAGATACTATGACAATAAACCAGGTAGAACATTAAGTGAGGCTGAGGGATTAAAAGAACTAGCAAATACGAAAGTAATCAGAGTACCCGAGGTTTTTCTTGTACAGGAAGATTACATCGTTCTTGAATTCATTGAAAGTGGACAAAAAGTATCAGGTTTTATGCAGAATTTCGGCAGAGCTTTAGGAGAACTGCATAAACACGTTCATAAATATTTTGGTTTCAGGGTGCATAATTTTATCGGCGAAACATTTCAGTCAAATTCACAAAGCGAGGACTGGCTGAATTTTTATCGTGAAGAAAGGCTTATGTATCAATTCCGATTATTGGAACAAAAAGGATATGCCGATGCTGTTATAAGGCGGTCTTTCTCAAAATTACTGGATAAACTCGATTCAATCATTATTTCGGAAGATACAACACCTTCTTTAATTCACGGTGACCTATGGTCGGGCAATTATATGATCGATAATTATTCGAATCCGGTGCTTATTGATCCTGCGGCTTATTATGGTGATAGAGAAGCTGATATTGCTATGACCAGACTTTTTGGCGGATTTGATGACGATTTTTATTCTGCCTATAACGAAAATTACGCAATGGCACCCGGATACGATTACCGGGAAAAAATATACAAACTGTATCACTTATTGAATCATTTGAATATTTTTGGCTATGGTTATTATAGTCAGGTACTTTCCACGATGGAGTTTTATTTGTAAAATGTTGAAGCGGACAATAAAATTTGTGAAATTATTGTGTTTATTTTATACCATAATGTCGCTTCAGGCAATGAGCCTGTCAGGTTGGACAGTGTCTAGGTCCGATTCAGTTAAAGGGATAGTTGCACTTGATAAAAAAATTGCTGAATTTGAAAAAATGGGGATCAAGCCTAAAATTGGACTTGTACTTTGTGGAGGAGGGGCTCTTGGTTTTGCACATATCGGTGCTCTGAAAATAATTGATTCACTGCAGATACCAGTTGATTATATTGTTGGCACCAGTATGGGCGGGATATTAGGAGGACTTTATTCAATTGGTTACCGTGCAGATGAATTAGAGGAGCTTGCGACAGGTCTGAATTGGATAGAATTATTTTCTGATCAGCCTAAACGCGAAAATCTGCCTTATTTTGAAAAATCTGTCACCGGTAAACATCAGATAAACTTGAGAATGGATGGTTTTTCCCCTGTGCTCCCAACCGGACTTATTTACGGACAGAACATAAATCTAAAGTTATTGAATCTAACTGAAAGTTATGAGGGCGTTCAGAATTTCGATGATTTTCCGGTGCCATTCAGATGTGTCGCAGCAGATCTTATCACGGCGAAACAAGTCGTACTTTCTAATGGCTCACTTGCGCGTGCTCTTAGGGCAACGATGTCTATACCAACAGTATTTGCTCCGGTTTCATGGGGCGATTTTCTCCTGGTTGACGGGGGTGTTGTAAATAATTTCCCTGTTGATGTTGTTAAATCAATGGGGGCGGATATTGTGATAGGGTTAAACTTAAAATATCCGGATAAGTTGGCTGAGGATTTTAAGTCTTTTCTTGATGTGATAGATAGAACGGTTGATATTCCACGACAGGCAGTAAATAATGAAAACATCAGAAATACTGACATTTATATCGAACAGGACATATCAGGCTATTCTTTAGGAGATTTTGATCAGGAAAAAATTAAAGGGATTATCAGCAGAGGTGATCTGGCAATCAGGAAAAAATTAGATAAGCTTTTTCAGCTTAAAAAACTATTTGAAAAAACGAAAATGATTTTCGAAGATGAAAAAACAATAACGGGGAAAAAAATTACCAGAATAATGCCTGTTAGTAAAAATTATTTTGACCGCGAATTGTTTTACAAGATTTTGCCCTTAAAAAAAGATGATATACTGTCCAAAGCTGATATTGTTAAAAGAGTAGCTGAAAGTAATTTGAATTCACATTTCAAAATTGAGGATATTAGCTTCAATTCAGTTTCAAAGGACGCCGTTGAACTGACTATTAGAATTGAGCAATTAAATCCTCCAATAATATTTGGTGTGAATATTCTTGGTAATCGTGAACTTGATTTTAGCTTTATCTATAATAATCTTGGCATGAAACCTTCAGAACCGCTTTCAATAAATACTTTAGTGGAGCGATTAAGAGAATTATACAACCTCGGATATTTTGAAACTATCAGTTATGAAATTAAACAGCGTGAATCAGGTTTTATAGATCTTAATATCAATATTAATGAAAAAGAAATGAGCCGGCTTTCTTTAGGGTTCCGTTATGACGACTATTATAAGCTTGTTGGACTTCTTAGTTATGAAACCACTTCATTCCTTATTCCAGGATCGCGATCTGAAATCGACTTGCAATTTGCAGGACTTTATCGTTTCAGAGCAAAATATTCTTACCCCTCCCGCTCACTCGATCGCCCGGTTGTGCCTTTTATTTTTATTAAAAACAAAAGTATTCCGGTAAATATTTATTCTGAATCAGGTGATATTGTAGCTTTATATGGTGACAGATCATTTATTTTTGGCGCTGGATTAGGTTTTCAGGCTGGAAAATCGGGCTACCTGGAGGTAAATTATGCCTATGAAAAAATTAATACCACTCCTGATGTTGCACTCGTGATTGATCCGGGAGTATTTCCTAAATGGAATGATCGTTTAAAAAGAATTGACGTGAGCCTGAACATTGACGCACTTGATGATATACTCGTTCCAAAACGTGGTTTTATGATTGGAATGGAAGCTGAAATGTCAACTTCAAATCTTGGGAGTGAGATAAGCTACAGCCGATTTGAAGGTTTTTTTGATTGGTACAAAATGTTATCAGGTAGAATTTTACTAAAACTCCATGGCGACATTCAAAGGGTGTGGAAAGATATCCCTGTATATAAGTGGTTTTTCAGCGGCGGTCCTCAGAGTTTTGTCGGCTATGACTATACTCAGATTGCAGGGACAAGGTTTTATAAAATCAGAACTGATTTAAATTATTTTCTTAAAGAAAATTTCGCACTTAAGGTTGTGTTTAATTCGGCGTTTGATTATAACTTAAATCTGCCTGCATTACCATTTAAAGGCGGTCCCATTTACGGATATGGCGCCGCAGTCGAGTTTAATTCCATTCTCGGGAATTTCCAGTTAATGTTTGCGAGAGGTTACAAATCAATTTATCAAAGGACACGATGGAGAAATTTGATATATTTTACTGCCGGAGCAAAATTTTAACGACAAATGATAATATTGATTGTTTTGAGAAAGATATTAATAATTATGTAATTCGGTTTATTTTTTTCGCGATAAAATATATTATTTCTGCAGTTAATCCCCATAATGTTCCATACTTAGTTTTATAAACGAACACTCGGTGCTTTTTACCACCCCATGATCTGCCATAACGTGGTGGTAAATCGAGTTCGTGGACTGGAAAAGTTAGATTTTCAACCCCATTTTTATCTATTTCGAATGGGGAAACGTTTAATCTTACGTGATATTTTTCCGGTTCATTTTCAAGGAAGTAGGAGAATGGCAAGGTAAAGATTTTCTCGACCTCTCTTTTATCAAAATTTGTAATTCTTTCGAAATCGATGACTAAACTGCCGAGTATGGGATCAATCATCACACCTATTGGCGAGATAAGTTTGTGATACCTGCCTATGACAGAAATCTGATCTTTTGATATTCCTAATTCTTCGATTGTTTCTCTGACTGCAGTTGCTACCGGATCATTCAAATCAGATTTATCAAATGCGCCTCCCGGAAAACAAATTTCACCGGATTGTCTTATCCCATCAGCCCGTTTTTCAAAAAGGACATGTGTTTCACCTCCAACTTCAATAAAAGGCACCAGAACAGCAGATTGAAAATACTCTTCCTGATTAATTAGGTACGGGATTTCATTTGTGAGTGTTATTAACTGATCGAGATACTTCATTTATTCCGAAATGTTTTCATTACTCAAACTCATAATATCATCAATATTGATGATGGTAAGATCCTGTTCAGTATAATTGTTCAGCCCTGCTATTCTTGTCTCCTGTTTCTGAATTGCTTTGTGTAAAATATTTCTTGCGGTTCGGGCATTGCCGAAGTTATTATCTCGCTTTTCATAGAGATCGGTCAGTATTTCAAGCAGCAATTGCAGCGCCCCCTCATCAAATTGATATCCATTCGAAGCTGCCATTTCAACAATAATTTCCAATAATTGTCTGGGTGAATAATCCTCGAACATAAAGTAATTAGTAAAACGGGATTTTAAACCGGGATTTGATTCAAGAAATTGGTTCATCTCATTTGGATATCCTGCGACAATTACGATCATATCATTTTTATAATCTTCCATTCTTTTAAGCAGAGCATCAATGGCTTCCTGACCATATTCAGAAGCACTGCGGCTGAGAGTATAGGCCTCATCAATGAATAATGTTCCACCAACAGCACTTTTTATAACCAAGTCGGTTTTTATTGCGGTTTGACCTTGAAATCCAGCTACCAGGTTTGAGCGGTCAACTTCAACCAGGTGTCCTTTTTCAAGTAATCCAAGTTCTTTGTATATAAGGCTTAAAAGTCTGGCAATTGTTGTTTTTCCGGTTCCAGGATTCCCAAGGAAGACTGAATGGAGGCTCTTATCAACTATCTTTAATCCTTTCTCCTTGCGAGCCTGGGCTATCTTCAGTCCGGCAACAATCTGCTGAACTGATTGTTTCACAGAATCAAGCCCTTTCATAGAATTTAATTTTTTAAGATAATTTTCAAGTTTCTGCGGGTCACCTTTGACATCATACCGCTTAGCTTCTCCGGCAGTATCTACTGAATCCTTTAAATCCTCGATTGTAACCTGTTTCTGGTCTATTTCAGCCCGTTTTTCCTTATCGAGATCGGCAACACGCAATGTAAGCCGTTTTACAGCAGCGTCAGTGAAATTTCGAACTACCCTTGCATTGCCAAACTTCTCATCACGCTTCCTGTAAATTTCATTAAAATATCTGTTCATATATTGGAGTGCATTGTCAGAAAGTGAGAGACCAGCTCCGGAAAAGATTTTAAGGGCAATATCGGACATTTCGTCAGGTGTGTAATCTTCAAATATAAGAGTTTTTGTAAAACGCGATTGAATTCCGGGATTTGATGCGATAAAATTATTCATTTCGTTTGTATAGCCTGCAGCTATAACAATAAATTTACCTCTATCATCCTCCATTCTTTTTAACAAGGTATCTATCGCTTCCTTGCCGAAATCATTCTCACTTCCTTTGCGTGCCAGTGTATATGCTTCATCAATAAAAAGTGTCCCTCCAAAAGACATATCAATCATTTTAGTGGTTTTTTCAGCAGTTTGACCAACATAGCTTGCTACAAGACCCTGCCGGTCCGTCTCCACAAGATGCCCTTTGGGAAGAATTCCAAGAGCAGCATAGATTTTGCTGAGAATTCTTGCAACCGTTGTCTTTCCTGTTCCGGGATTACCCAGGAACAGGACATGAGAAGAAAATCTTATCTGTAAATCTTCACCTTGATCTATGTAATACCTTGCAAGTTTTATTGTTTCATGGATATCTTTCTGAACCGACCTTAAGCCGACCAACTTATTAAGATCAGCTATTGCTTCGGAGAGCGCTTCTTCATTGACAGGTACCTGAAATATTTTACGGGAATCTTTCGTGAGTAGGAATTTAATGTCGTCAGGAATAATCGAGGTGATTGTTTCTTTTGTTCTTTTTTCTTCAGGAAGAGAGATGTACCTTCTTGAAAGCTGCATTTTTGCATCTTCAAAAAATTTCCTTACGAGACGGGCATTACCAAAAGTTTTATCTCTTTTACGATAAAGATCAATAAACTCTTTTTTTAAAATATCCAATCCTTCGGGATCAATTTTATAATCTTCTTTATCCACCATGTTTTGGAAAATTGTTATCATCTCATCGGGAGTATAATCCTCGAAGTTGAAGAAATGAGTGAACCGTGATTTCATGCCTGGATTCGAATTCAAAAACTCGTCCATTTCTTCAGGATAACCTGCTGCGATGACACAAAAATCACCTTTTTTATCTTCCATTCTTTTGAGCAGAGTGTCAATCGCTTCCTGTCCGAAATCCTGTCCCTGTGAACCTTTTTTTACTAAAGCATAAGCTTCATCAATAAACAAGATGCCACCCATAGACTTTTGAATTATCGCTTCAGTTTTCTGTGCAGTCTCACCAATATATTGTCCGACAAGCCCGGCGCGGTCAACCTCAACAACATGTCCTTTTTCAAGCAATCCCATAGCGCTGAAAATATTACCAAAAAGTCTGGCTATAGTAGTTTTGCCCGTCCCGGGATTTCCGAGAAACACAGCATTTACTGCTATTTTACCAACACTTTTTAAACCAAGCTTTTCTCTTTCCTGAAGAAACTTGAGATATGAGATAAAGTCTCTGACAGCGTTTTTAACACTTTGCAAACCAGTGAAACTGTCAAGCTCTTCGATCAGTTCTTCGAGTGATTTTTGTTTCTGTGGCTCAATAATATTAGTTGTATCAGGAGAAATGTCTTCTTTTTTCTTCTGTTCTTTTCCATTCCCTTTATTTTCATCAGGCACTAAAATGTTTGCACCTCCGATGTAATAGTATTTATCAAGTACTCTGACTCCCTCAAAAAATATCTCGACTTTCCCTTGTCCAGGTTCCCAATGAGAATCAGAGTCAATGCCAATGGTCTGAGCAAAAATTATTGCGTCCCAACCAAGTTTAGCGCTTACACTAAAGTCATTCGATGCAATCTGCTGTCCGTTATGGTGCCATTTAGCAAGGCACTTAAAAGATTTACTCTCTGTTTCGAAGAATGGGTTATTGAAGATTACCTCAACCCCGATTTGTTTCACTGCGGAAAAGTCAAACTCAGTGTAATAAGTTCTGGTGCCCTTTGCCTGATCTTCTCTCACATCGAACATTTTTGCAGAAAAAATTTCCGCGTACTTATTTGAGTAAAAAAAAGCCTCGGATTTTCTCTGGTTTTTTGGAGCAATAGTGATCTCTTTTGGGGCTGCGGGTTTGAGAGTTTCTTTTTCTGCTTTTTTTTGTGAAGGCTGAGTGTAATATATCAGGTTTTTGTATATCTCAATAAATCTTTTATCATTCCGCAGTTTGAGATGCACTCTTTCAGCAAGATCAAGAGCCTGCCTGAATTGAAACTGAGAATAAAGCGATTTCAGTTTGATTATTTCAGCTTCTTCCCAAAACTCAATTAATTTTGATTGATCCAGAATTCTGCCTGCAACGAAGAGAGCGAACCAGGTCTCATTTTTCTCAATTGCTTTAAAACATTCTTTAAGAATTGAACTGCAGATTTTTGGTGATATTGAAATCTTCCCGCTGTTTAATTCAAATGCAAAAACATACCAGTTTTTAATTTTATTGAATTCGGCAGATGTCTGCTGTTTAACAGTTGGGGAGTTCAGCAGTTTGAGAGCTTCATCAAATTCTCTTTTTGCCGCATGAATTCGTGCTTTTAATAAAAATGATTGGTATAGTAAGACTTCCTGTTTTTCAATCGAGTCATCAATTAAAGTCTGGGCTGAATCATAAATGCCTAAACGTGTAAGGACAAAACTTCTGTAAACCTCCGCAACAGACTGGTTACCCATTACATTCAGTGAAGCATCAGAGTATTCCAATGCTCTTTGCGGATCGCCATTCTCAAGTAATGCCCAGGCATAAAGGACGAGTGTTTCGGCGTTATCTGGCCGTAAGCGTATTAATTCCTCTGCCTCTATCAGGGCTTGTTTGTGCCTTCCTTCAAATAATAGGTTTTGAAGTTTTATTATCTTTTTTTTCTGTTCGCTTATTGTCAAGGCGCAAAATATTCTGAATTATTTGTTCAAATTACAAAAAAAAAGATCAAATTTTTTATCAGAATTGCTCCTCAGTGCAACTTTTCAGGAAAATACAAGTCTAAAGATTTAAATAATCGCAGGAGGCAAAATGTATAGGATTCAGAAGTATTTACTTACTGTAACAGTATTCTTAATTATCCTTTTCATCTCGGCAAATTTTGACGCTGGAATTAATGCGGAGACAGAAAAGCGAGATCTGGAAAAGTTTAATAAAGTAGAACTTGCAGGTGCATTTAATACGAGAATTATTATATCAGATCACTTTTCGATTAAAATCGAAGGCAATAAAAAAGATATCGCTGAAGTTATTACTGAAGTTTCCGGAAATGTATTGGAAGTGAAGATGGACTGGAGTTATAGACAGCGTGATGAAATAAATCTTGTTATATACACAAAAAGTCTGGAAGCACTAATTTGTTCCGGTGCAAATAAAGTTGAAGCCACAGACCTTAAATCGGATGAGTTTAATCTTGAGGTAAGTGGTGCAGGAGATACGAAGATTGCCGGAGAATGCAGGAATTTCACAGTTTCTATATCGGGAGCAGGTAATCTGGAAGCCGCTGACTTTAAAGCAAAGAAAGTGCATATCAGCATTTCGGGAGCAGGTAATGCTGAGATTTATGCAGCCGAGGGAATTGATGCTACAGTTTCCGGTGCATCCAAATTAATTTATTATGGAAATCCTAAGGATGTTGATACTGATATTACGGGCGCGAGTGTTATTAAATCCAAGTAGGAGGATTTATTATTACTTCTTATATTTATGACTTCAAAATCAGATAAGTTATGGATATTCGAAGAATTGGAATTCTGGGAGGCGGTCAATTAGCAAAAATGACCGCTTCCGCCGCCTACAGATTAGGATTCGAAACTGCAATATTTGAGAAGTTTATTGACTCTCCCGCCGGGGTAATGACAAAATATGATTTCGGAGGTCTTCCGGATGACGAAATCAGTCTCAAAAATTTTCTTTTTTTCTCTGACATAATAACACTCGAAAACGAATTCATCGATTCCAATTTTCTTGCATCAATTGAAAGCCAGGGGAAAAAAGTTCTCCCTTCATCTCACACAATTGCATTGATCCAGGATAAATATATTCAGAAGCAGACACTTCGTGCAAAAGGTATTCCTGTGGGAGACTTCATGCTTGCAAATGGGAAACTGGATTATGAAATTCTCTCAAAAAATCTTGGGAATTGTTTCATTCTTAAATCGCGGACGATGGGTTATGATGGTTATGGTAACAGGGAAGTGGATAATGATTCAAGTTTTCAGCAATCCTACGTTAAATTGATATCAAGGACACATGGCTTATTTGCTGAAAAAAAAGTGCTATTCGAAAAAGAATTGGCAATAATGTTAGCCCGGTCAAAGAACGAGTTTATTCTCTATCCTGTTGTTGAGACTATTCAGAAAAATCACATCTGCCAGACAGTTATCGCTCCGGCACAGATTCCAAAGAAGGCTTTGAATGAAATAAAGGAAATTGCTATAGAAGCTGTGAAAGCAGTCGAAGGCATTGGCATCTTCGGGATTGAGCTGTTTTATAATGATAATGAAATATTAGTTAATGAGATGGCTCCGCGCCCTCACAATTCTGGCCATTATTCCATTGAAGGATGTAGAACATCGCAATTCGAAAATCATGTGAGATCCGTTTTGGAACTTCCGCTTGGAAATTCTGATCTGACTGCTCCTTATGCCGTTATGATCAATCTTCTCGGGAAAAAGAATAATAGCAGATCACCCGGAAATTATCATGAGATCTTATCTGAAAAAAATGCACATGTGCATATATACGGGAAGGCGGAATCCAGAATTGGCAGGAAAATGGGTCATATCACAATGACCGGAGATAGCCTATCAGACATTTTGGTAACACTAAACAGACTTGAAAACTTAGCAGATTTTTAATTATGAAAAATAACGTGGATGTTGGTATTATTATGGGCAGTGATTCCGATCTGCCAACCATGAAAGAAGCGGCTGATATTTTGACGAAATTCGGGATCAGTTATGAAATTAAAATAATTAGCGCTCACAGAACTCCTGACCTAATGTCGGAATATGCAAAATCTGCAAAAACACGCGGATTGAAAGTAATAATTGCAGGAGCTGGCGGAGCTGCTCATCTTCCCGGGATGACTGCATCCTATACGACGCTTCCTGTTATCGGGGTCCCGGTTAAGAGTTCCAACTTAAATGGTATTGACAGTCTGCTTTCCATCGTTCAGATGCCAGCCGGAGTTCCAGTTGCCACAGTTGCAATCGGGCAGGCTAAAAATGCAGGAATTTTAGCGGCAAAAATTCTTGCAGTATCTGATGCTGAACTTGGTCAGAAGATTGAAGACTATATGATGGAAATTGCTAGGGAGTCAATGGAAAAAAATTCGAAATTGATATAATAATTCTCTGAGAATTATTTGTTTTTTATCTTAAGATTTAGATATGATTAACTAATATGGCTGTCTGGATTTATTGGCTCACCAATTAATTTTTCAGAATCCCATTCCGGTTTAGATTCAAAAGCAAACTTTCTATCATCGCAGTTCTGGTAATTGCAAAATTTGCATAGATCATATGTGCAATAATCGATATGTACTCTTAATTCTGCAGTACTAATTTCTTCCCTGATTTTTTTAAGAATTAATTCTTCTTCCGTATGAGTTTCCCTGATTGTAAGATAGTATGGCATAGTAAGATGAAAATCGACAAATACTTTGTCCGAAGATGCCCAGAATCTGAAATGGTGAAGGTCGATCCAATAATCCTTTCTTTCCCGAATCAATAAGTTGACAAGCCTGGATAAGGTCTGATCATCGGTCTCGTTCATCAGACCACCTACAGACTCCCTAATGAGTTTTGTCCCTGTAAAAAGAATATTTATTGCTACAAAAATTGCCATAAGCGCATCAACAATTACATACCCGCTTAATATTACTATAATAAGCCCAAGAACAACTCCTACGCTTGTAAATGAGTCGGTAAGAACATGTTTCCCATCTGCAATAAGTGTTAATGATCTAGTCTTCTTTCCTTGTCGAATGAGATAAAATCCAAGAAAACCATTTATCAAGCCTGCCGCAAAAATTATTATTGTGCCGGTATTAAGAGATTTTGGATCAAATCCAAAAATAATATCGTGAACAGCCTTGTAGATTATTACAATTGCAGCAATATTAATGAGCAATCCTTCGAGCCCTGCGGAGAAATATTCAACATTGCCATGTCCATAAAGATGGTTTTTGTCAGCAGGTTTCGCGCTAAGAAAAATGCTATAGAGCGCAACGCTTGTTGCCATCACATGGACGACAGATTCGGCAGCATCAGAGAATATTGCGCTTGAACCAGTAATAAAATAGGCGAATAATTTAAAGGCAAACATACCAAAACCCACAGAAAGCGAAATATAGGCAGCCTTTTTTTTCATCCTGAGGTTTTCTCTGTCCATAGTCCACCTGAGTGTTAATAATTTAAATATAGAATATACATGAAATTCAAATGTCAAAATCAATAAACTACAATGTTTTAGGGTCTAAAGGATGGATGCAAGACTTGGAAAATCAAATTCAGCTTTCTTATTGTTAGGAATAAAAAGTTAAACCAAAAAACTCTTTTATAATTAAGAAATTGTAAAACAAAGATTTAGAAATAATTTTCTGATTTGGCATAGATATTGGATGAGAATTTCCAATTATTATTAATCAAGGTCGATGATGCACCAGGAAATATTCAATAAATATACGGCTAAAGACAGGGGTAACTTAATTGCGCTTTTACAGGATGTGCAGGAGATATACGGATATCTGCCGGAAGATGCTCTTCAGGAAATAGCAGGATTTTTAAACATGTCATTAAGTGCAGTTTATGGGGTTGCGACCTTTTATAATCAATTCAGATTAAGACCGCTCGGTAAAAATGTAATAAGGGTATGCAGAGGTACTGCCTGCCATGTGAAAGGCTCTGCAGATGTACTCATGGCATTAGAACTGGAATTGGGAGTAAAAGCCGGAGAAACAACTCGTGATAAACTCTTCACGTTAGAGACTGTTGCCTGTATCGGGGCATGCAGTATTGCTCCTGTGATAAATATTAATGAAGAATATTACGGCAGAGTTACCGTAAAAGAAGTTACGAAAATAATAGGAAAATATATAAAGGCAGAAAAAGCTGCAATCAAACAGCCTGTTAATGTTTAAAGGATTATTTTATGAAGAATTTTTTTGAATTAGTTTATGGTGATGGCAGACAGTATAATCCTGCAGAGGTTATCCCGGAATTTATAACATGCTGTTCGGGTGCGCCGTTAAACACAATAAAAAGAGAAAAAGAACCGGATATATTAAACCACCTCAATTATCTGACACACAAAGTACATAAGAGACCTTTAATTTTTATCGGTATGGATACCAGCGGACTTGCGACAGGTTCAGGAAAAGTGAAAGAAGCAATTGAAGCAGGATTGACCGAAATGAAAATTGAAGCCGAAATTATACCTACAGGAGGATATGGATTCGGGGTTATCGAACCAAGTGTTGATATTAAATTGCCCGATGGTGAAAGAATAATTTATGCTGCAATCAAACCCACAGATGTTCCTGCGCTGCTAAAAACTACGATCGAGGAAAAAAAAGTTTTCAGTCAGAAGGCTTTTGCCACTTACGGCAAAGGGGATAGTAAATTACCGAATCTTATGGATACCCCTTACTTCAGAAGACAATTAAGAATTGTATTGAAGAATTGCGGTGCCATTAATCCAGAATCAATTGACGAGTATATAGCATCCGGAGGATTCAAAGGACTTGATAAAGCCCTTCGGCGTCTTACTCCTGAAGAAGTTGTGAATGAGATAAAGGAAAGCGGCTTGAGGGGAAGGGGAGGTGGAGGATTTCCTACGGGAATAAAATGGGAAATGGCTCAGCGAAACAAAGCAAAGCAGAAATATATTATATGTAATGCTGACGAAGGCGATCCTGGTGCATTTATGGATCGCTCAGTTCTCGAAGGAGATCCATTTAAATTAGTGGAAGGAATGATAATCGGAGCATATGCTATTGGTGCATCATTTGGTTACATTTATTGCCGTGCTGAATATCCTCTCGCAATCAGAAGACTGGAAAAAACTATTCAGCAGTGTAAAGACTATGGATTGTTGGGGGAAAATATTCTTGGTTCCGGATTTAATTTTACTCTGAAAATTAAGAAAGGTGCGGGTGCTTTTGTTTGTGGAGAAGAAACAGCTCTAATTGCATCAATTGAAGGTAAACGTGGCATGCCCAGACCACGTCCGCCATATCCTTCTGACTCAGGTCTTTGGGGGAAGCCCACAGTTATTAATAATGTTGAAACTTTTGCTAATATTTCTTCAATAATAAGCAATGACGGAAAATGGTTCGCCTCAATTGGAACAGAAAAAAGTAAAGGTACAAAAGTATTCGCACTCAGTGGTAAAATACAGAATTCAGGACTTGTGGAAATTCCGATGGGCATCTCATTAGGTGAAGTTGTTTTTGATATCGGCGGAGGGATTCCGGATGGTAAAAAATTCAAGGCAGTTCAGATTGGAGGACCATCAGGGGGATGTCTTCCTGAATCGGTGATGAATACTCCGGTAGATTATGAATCGCTGAAGACTGTCGGTGCGATGATGGGATCCGGCGGCTTCGTCGTCATGGATGAAGACACATGCATGGTTGACGTTGCAAAGTTTTTCCTTACATTTATACAAAATGAATCTTGCGGAAAATGCGTTCCCTGCCGTGAAGGCACAAAACGAATGCTCGAAATTGTTGAAAGAATAAGCAGAGCTTATGGAAAGAATTCTGACAGGAATGAACAATTACAAAGGTTTAAAGGGATTATTTACCTTAAAAGATTAGCTGAAGTTATTAAAGATACTTCCCTCTGCGGTCTCGGGCAAAGTGCCCCGAATCCCGTTCTATCTGGTCTTCATTATTTCAAGGACGAATATGATGAACATATATTTGATAGAAAATGTTCTGCAGGGGTTTGTAAGGAGTTGCTTACTTTCACTATTAATCAGGAGACTTGCACAGGCTGTGGTCTTTGCGCCAGAAAATGTTCTGCAGAGGCGATAATCGGTGATAAAAAACAACCTCATCTTATAATTGAATCTAAATGCATTAAGTGTGGAATGTGTGTGGAAACCTGTCGCTTTGATGCTATAATCGTTAATTGAGATAAATACCATGGAAAAGAAATTGATTGAATTAACAATAAATAATATAAAAGTTAGGGCTGAAGAGGGAATGACAATCCTTGAAGCCGCGAAGTCGGTCGGTATTCATATCCCAACATTATGTCATATGAAAGATTTATTCCCCACTGGAGCATGCAGAATATGTGTGGTTGAAGTGGAAAAAATGAGAGGATTAATCCCATCATGTGCGTATCCGGTAATGGAAGGAATGGTTGTTCAGAGTAACACTCCGAGAGTGAAAACAGCTAGAAAAACTATTGTTGAATTACTGATCGAAAATCATCCACAGGATTGCCTTGTATGTGTTAGAAATAAAAACTGCGAACTTCAGGATTTATCAGAGATTTACGGTGTCAGGGAGCATCGATATGTTGGCGAAAAGAAAGACCACGCTATAGATATATCAAGCGCATCAATGGAACGTGATCCCGCAAAATGTATTCTTTGCGGAAGATGTGTGCGAACCTGCAACGAAATACAAAAAGTCGGAGCAATCGATTTTACAAACCGCGGCTTTAGTAGTAATGTGACCACACCCTATAATAAAGGATTAAATATCAGCGATTGTATTCTTTGCGGACAGTGTATTCTTGTATGCCCGACTGCAGCATTACGTGAGAAAAGTCATGCTAAAGAAGTAGCAAATGCTCTGATAGATAAGAAAAAATATGCCGTCGTTCAGATCGCTCCTGCAGTGAGAGCAAGTTTAGGCGAGGAGTATAATCTACCCTTAGGCACAAATGTTACAGGACAGATAATCACGGGATTGAGAAGATTAGGTTTCCGGAAAGTTTTTGATACCAATTTTGCCGCTGATCTTACTATTATGGAAGAGGGGACAGAACTTATCAAAAGGATTGGTAAAAATTCTAATTTGCCGATGTTTACAAGCTGCTGCCCGGGATGGGTCAAATATATTGAACAGAATAACCCGGAATTATTACATCATGTATCAACCTGCAAATCTCCACATGAAATGGAAGGTGCTGTACTTAAAACATATTACAGCCAAAAAATGGGCATCGATCCTAAGGATATGTTTGTTGTGTCGATAATGCCATGCACGGTTAAAAAATTTGAATCTGACAGACCTGAATTAGCAGAAGAGCATATTCCTGATGTTGATGCTGTCCTTACAACAAGAGAACTTGTAAGACTATTTAAAATGTCGGGCATCGATTTTAATGATTTGCCTGAAGATAAGTTTGATGATCCACTTGGAGAATCAACTGGTGCCGCTTCAATTTTCGGAATGTCTGGAGGAGTTATGGTTGCGGCATTAAGGACTGCTTACTATAAACTTGCAGGTGAGGAACTGAAGGATATCGAGTTTGCTAATTTACGTAGTTCTGAAGGCATAAAAGAAGCTTCTATTAATATTAAGGGTACCGAGATAAATATTGCAGTTGTAAATGGCATTGGGAATGTTGGACCCGTAATAGAAGAAATAAAAAATGGCTGCAGTAAATATCATTTTATCGAAGTTATGGCGTGCCCCGGAGGGTGTATAAATGGCGGCGGCCAGCCTATTCATCAGAAAACCGACAAGGTTAGAAAACGTGTTAGTGTGCTGACTGAGATTGATCAGAAAACAACTCACAGAATGTCACATGAAAACAGGGGTGTTATGAAGTTGTATGATGAGTTCTTAACTGAACCGAACAGCCCAAAATCTCATGAATTACTTCATACAACTTATACTGACAGAAAAGAACTCTTAAGAAAAAAGAACTAAATTGAAAACTGATCTTTCGACAGGAATAGTTAGCACAATATCTCAGAAATGCCGCCGCTGTTACTCATGCGTAAGAGATTGCCCGGCAAAAGCTATAAGAGTTGTGCACGGACAGGCTTTTGTATTAAGTGACCGCTGCATAAGTTGCGGGCACTGTGTAAAAGTCTGCTCTCAGGAAGCAAAAAGTGTTGAAAGTGATGTCGAGAAGACAATTCAAGAGTTACTTAAAAGCAAAAATGTGGCTGCAATAGTTGCGCCGTCATTCCCAGTTTCTTTTCCGGACAATTACAAAAAATTTCCTGCGGCACTAAGAAAAATAGGTTTTGGTATAGTTGCTGAAACAGCATTTGGAGCTGATCTTGTCAGTAAGAAGTATCAGGAAATATTTGAAAATAATCACAATTCAGTCGTCATTAGTTCACCTTGTCCTGCTGTGATTAATTTTATAGAGAAATTTCATCATGAACTAATTCCGAATCTCGCCCCGGTTGTATCACCAATGATTGCGATGGGAAGATACATGAAAGAAAATTACGGCCCTGATCTAAAGGTTGTTTTCATTGGTCCGTGTATTGCAAAAAAAAGTGAATATGCCAAATCAGAAGTATCGGATGCAGTGGATGCTGTTTTGACTTTCAAAGAAATAAAAGAAATACTAAAAATATTTGACGTAAAACTCGAATCGCTTGAAAATTCTTCTTTCGATCCTCCGTATGCCAACTTAGGTAAAACTTACCCGCTTGCCGGAGGGCTGCTCAAAACCTCAGAAATATCAAATGATCTGTTAGCGAAAGAAGTTATAGTAGTCGAAGGGATGAAAAATGTGGAAGAGATCTTCGACGAATTAAAAAATAACAGAATTAATGCAAGGTTTATTGATATTCTTTTTTGCGAAGGTTGTATTAATGGTCCTGCTATAGACAGCGAATTAAACCGTTTTGCAAAAAGAGAGAAAATAATAGAGTATGTGGATAGTACAATTCAGCATGTGGATAAAAATGTTTGGAGGAGCGACCTTTATAATAGCAGAGAATTAAAATTAAGCCGAACATTTCGTAATCGGAATCAGAGGCGTCCAATGCCACCAGATGATAAAATAAAAGAAATATTAAGTTCATCGCATAAATACACAAAACAAGATGAATTGAATTGCGGCGCTTGCGGATATCCAACCTGCCGGGAATATGCAATCGCTATAGCAAAGGGTCTTGCAGAACCTGAAATGTGTCTTCCATTCCTGATAGAAAAACTCGAAAATGCCTATCTGGAACTGAAAGAAACACAGGATCAACTTCAGAGTGCTGAAAAACTTGCATCAATTGGGCAATTAGCAGCAGGAATAGCACACGAAATAAACAATCCCCTTGGGACGATAATGCTTTATACTTCTATGATTAAAAGGGAATTGGAAAAATGTGATAAGTCTGAACAATCTATTGAAGATCTGAGACTAGTGATTGAAGAAGCAAACAGGTGTAAAAGTATCGTAGCCAATCTGCTGAATTTTGCACGTCATGGAAAATTAAAAATCGCCAAAATTGATATTGTAGGATTAATTCATGAAGTCCTCAGGATAATAAAAGTAAGACAGGACTCTGAATCAGTTGTATTTAATTTTAATGAAAATAAGTCGATATACATTGATGGAGATCAAGACCAATTAAAGCAGGTTCTGATAAATATAATCTCCAACGCCGTTGAATCAATGGAAGAAATACAGGTAAAAATAATTACTATTATCGTTAGTAGCAGTAAAGAAAATTGCAGCATAGAAGTGAAGGATACAGGAACAGGGATAAGTGAAGAAAATCAGAAAAAATTATTCACACCTTTTTTTACGACCAAGAAAATGGGTAAAGGAACCGGATTGGGTCTTGCCATTTCGTACGGTATTGTCAAGATGCACAGAGGTGATATAACAGTTAAGAGTGAACCAGGTTTCGG
>Ga0172367_10000184_pt1 | contig 95412 bp, 93 predicted proteins | sample Lak10m_FD_114542 | JGI IMG/M metagenome (GOLD analysis project Ga0172367, IMG submission 114542) | Freshwater microbial communities from Kabuno Bay, South-Kivu, Congo - kab_022012_10m | ecosystem: Environmental > Aquatic > Freshwater > Lake | place: Democratic Republic of the Congo: South-Kivu... | reverse complement strand
TTCTTGTGCAGTGAAATCATCATGCCGCCTGCACCCCCTTGGCATCAGCCTGCAATCCAGAAATCAGATCGCGAAGTGCTGACCTTGCAATAAACAATGGCAGGCGCCGGACGTCGATGCAATGTGCCGGGATGGAACAGCTACCTGTACGCAATCGCGTACACTGACCCTATGAAAACCCTCTCCTCCACCGAACTGCGCGCCAATCTCTCGGCTGTGATGGACCGCGTGAACGACGACCACCAGCCGGTCATCGTCACCCGGGCCAAGGGGCGGCCGGTGGTCATGGTCAGTCTGGAAGACTGGGCCAGCATGGACGAGACCACCTATCTGCTGTCCAGCCCGGCCAACCGCGCTGCGCTGATCGAGTCCATTGCGGAACTGAACGCAGGCCAGGGTGGGGCGCGTGAGTTGACCCCGGAATGATCGTCGCCTTCTCAAGCCGGGCTTGGGAGAGCGATCTTTACTGGCAGCAAACCGACAAGGCGATGGTGCGCAAGGTCAATGTTCTGATCCGGGAATGCTTGCGCCACCCGTTCGAGGGCACCGGCAAGCCCGAGCCGCTCAGGGGTGATCTGGCCGGCTTCTGGTCGCGCCGGATTGACCGCGAGCATCGTCTGGTCTATCGCGCCACCGCTACAGCGCTGGAAATCGCGCAATGTCGGTATCACTATTAGCAAGCCGCAGGCGGGGGTGATCCCCGCCCACCCGGAGGCGACCCAGCATGGACCCATTCACCGGCGGATGCCTTTGCGGCAACTTGCGGATCGTGGCGCGGGGCGCGCCGTGGCGGGTCGGAATCTGTCACTGTCGCGACTGCCGCAAGCATCACGGTGCCCCGTTTCACGCCTCGGCCATCTTCCCGCAGGATGCGGTGACGGTCAGCGGCGAGGCGCGCGCCTATCACGGGCGGTATTTCTGCCCCAACTGCGGCTCGCCGGTGTTCGGCCGCAGTGGTGACGAGGTCGAAGTGAACCTCGGCTCGCTCGATGCGCCAGAGCAGTTGATTCCAACCTACGAGCTTTGGACCATCCGCCGCCTGCCCTGGTTGCCGCCATTCCCGCGCACCCGATGCTTCGAGAACAATCGTGACGCGACGGGGCGCTCTGACGATTAGCTAGCCTTTGGCCGGCGCGGTGGCCTGCGCGGGTTGCGCCGCACCATCCGCCGCATAGCACACCATTGCAGCCCGGCACCGGTCTGCTACACCGGAATGGCGCGAGCGCGAAGGGGGCGGCGATGGATATCGAGATACTGCAAGCGCAGGAGGCGCAGCTGGTTCTGGTGCGCTTTGACGAGACCACCGCGCTTGCGCTTGGCACTGCGCTGGTCAAGCTGGCGCAGGCCCGCACACTGCCGGTGGTGATCGACATCCGCACCGCCGACCGCCCGCTGTTTTACGCCGCCCTGCCGGACTCGGCCCCGATCAATGCCCTGTGGGCGCGGCGCAAGAGCGCGACCTGCCTGATGTTTCAGGCCTCTTCGCTGCTGGTTGGCACCCGGCTTCGGGCCAAGGGTGACAGCCTGGAGAAGCATGGCCTTGCCAGTGCCGACTACGCCAGCAGCGGCGGCAGTTTTCCGCTGCGCGTCAAGGGCGCGGGGGTGGTGGCAGCCGTCACCGTGTCGGGCCTGACTGAGCTCGAGGATCACGCGCTGGTGGTGGCGGGGCTTGAAAGCCTGTTCTGAACCGCGCTTTCAGCCGCATTTCGACTGGCCGCAACTGGCGCAGGTCATGCAGCCTTCGACCATGCGCAGATCGTAACTGCCGCAGTTTTCGCAAGCCTTGCGCGGGGTCGGTACCGCCTTGCCTTCAGCCTTTGGGTCGGATTTCAGCCCCATGCCGGTCCCGGCGATAAAGCCGATCGCCACCAGATGACGCTCGATCACGCCGCCGATCGCGGCCAGGATCGACGGCACATAGCTGCCGTCCATCCACGCCCCGCCGCGCGGGTCGAACACTGCCTTCAGTTCCCCGACCACGAACGAGACATCGCCGCCGCGCCGAAACACCGCCGAAATCATCCGGGTCAGCGCCACCGTCCAGGCGAAATGCTCCATGTTCTTCGAGTTGATGAAGACCTCGAACGGGCGGCGGTGGCCACCCATGATGATGTCGTTGATGGTGATGTAAAGCGCGTGTTCGCTGCCCGGCCACTTGATCTTGTAGGTCTGGCCTTTCAGTGCGGCAGGGCGATCGAGCGGCTCCGAGAGGTAGCCCACTTCGCCGCCATCCTCGGGCGTTGCGGCCAGCGGGGCCTTGTCGCTGGTTTCGGTCACCGTCAGCACCGATCCGGTCACGGCGTTCGGGCGATAGGTGGTGCAACCTTTGCAGCCCTGATCCCAGGCCGCCATGTAAACCTCCTTGAAATCGTCAAAGCTGATGTCGGCGGGGCAGTTGATGGTCTTGGAAATACTTGAATCGACCCATTTCTGCGCCGCTGCCTGCATCCGCACATGGTCAAGCGGGGCCAAGGTCTGGGCATTGACGAAATACTCGGGCAGGGGGGCATCGCCCATCTTGTCGCGCCACAGCCGCACCGCGGCATCGGCCACTTCTTCTTCGCTGCGCGAGCCGTCGGCTTGCAGCACCTTGCGGCTGTAGGCATAGGCGAACACCGGCTCGATCCCCGACGACACGTTGCCTGCGTAAAGGCTGATGGTGCCGGTGGGGGCGACCGAAGTCAGATGCGAGTTGCGGATGCCGTGGGCGCGGATCGCGGCGCGCACCGTCTCGTCCATCTGCACCATGGTGCCGGAAGCCAGATACTTCTCGGCGTCGAACAGTGCGAACGCCCCCTTTTCCCGCGCCAGATCGACCGACGCCAGATAGGCAGCGCAGGCGATCTCGTGCATCCAGATTTCGGTCTGCCGTGCCGCCTTGTCCGAGCCATAGCGCAAGCCCAGCATCAACAGCGCATCGGCCAGCCCGGTGACTCCCAGCCCGATCCGGCGCTTGGCGCGCGCTTCCTGGGCCTGCTCGGGCAAGGGAAAGCGGCTGACATCAATGGTGTTGTCCATCATCCGCACCGCCACGCGGACCAGATCATTCAGCCCCGCCGTATCGAGTCGCGCCTTCGGGAGGAATGGGTTGACCACAAGCGCGGCAAGGTTGATCGAGCCCAGCAGGCAGGCCCCGTAAGGCGGCAGCGGCTGCTCGCCGCAGGGGTTGGTGGCGGCAATGGTCTCGACATACGCAAGGTTATTGGCAGCGTTGATGCGATCAATGAAGATCACGCCGGGTTCGGCAAAATCATAGGTCGCGCGCATCATCCGCCGCCACAGATCGCGCGCCGGAAGGGTGCGGTAGACCTTGCCGTCGAACACCAGATCCCACGGCCCGTCGGCCTTGACCGCCGCCATGAACGGGTCGGTCACCAGCACCGACAGGTTGAACATCCGCAGGCGCGCCGAATCTTGCTTGGCGGTGATGAAGGCTTCAATATCGGGGTGATCGCAGCGCATGGTGGCCATCATTGCGCCGCGCCTGCTACCCGCCGACATGATGGTGCGGCACATCGCATCCCACACGTCCATGAACGAAAGCGGCCCCGAGGCATCCGCCGCCACCCCCTTAACCGCGGCGCCTCGCGGTCGGATGGTCGAGAAATCGTAGCCGATCCCGCCACCCTGCTGCATGGTCAGCGCCGCTTCCTTCAGGGCCTGGAAAATGCCTGCCATGTTGTCTGGGATGGTGCCCATCACGAAGCAGTTGAACAGCGTGACCTGCCGCCCGGTGCCCGCTCCGGCGGTGATGCGCCCGGCGGGCAGAAACTTGAAGCCCTCGAGGGCGGTGTAGAACCGGCCTTCCCACAGCGCCTGGTCGGCCTCGACACTGGCAAGGGCGCGGGCGATGCGGCGCCAGCTATCCTCGACGCTGACATCAATCGGGGAACCGTCGGCCGCCTTGAAGCGATACTTCATGTCCCAGATCTGCTCGGCAATCGGGGCGGCGAATCGGGACATGGGATGAGCCTTCGGCTTGTGGTGGAATGGGCAGGGAACACAAGATACGGCGGGGGGCGGCAAGGGTCAACTTGAACTCGCGCCGCCGGTCGCTATGGTCGACGAGGCGCGAGGGGAGTGATCATGGCCGGATTCGTCAATCTCGTGAAGCTCTGCGTCGGGACCGACCGGGTTGAAGAACTTCTCGACTGGCAGCAGGGGCAAAGCTGGCCCGGCGGCCACCCGGTGCATGTCACAAGGATGTGGCCCAAGCGCGCCGACGAGCTGCTGGCGGGCGGCTCGCTTTACTGGGTGTTCAGGGGTGTGATGCTGGCGCGGCAGCGGCTGGTGGCGCTGGAGGAAGTGCGGGGCGGTGACGGCATCCGCCGCTGCGCGCTGGTGCTGGAGGCCGAGGTGATCCGCACTGCCGGTGCGCCCCGGCGGCCATTTCAGGGCTGGCGCTACCTTGAACCGGCGGACGCGCCGCATGATCTCGTGCCGGGGCGGGCGTTCGAGGCGGCCTTGCCCGACCAACTGGCGCGAGCCCTGGCCGACATCGGCCTGCGCTGAGGGGCGGGGGCGCTGCCCCCGCACTCCCGGGATATTTGGAAAAAGGTGAAATGTGAAGCGGGCGCGGGCTAGCGGAGGTCGGGCGCCGCCACCCCGAGTTGGCGGGTCAGCGCGTCGAGGGTGGCGCGAGTGGCGGTGCTCCACCCGGCCGCCAGGGCCATGAACAGCGTCGCCTGGCTCTGGTGGATCAGCCCGTCCGCCAGCACCTTGAGGTGGTTGGCGCGCAGGGTCTCGCCCGACGAGGTGATATCGGCAATCGCCTCGGCGGCAAGGTTCTTGACGGTGCCCTCGGTCGCGCCCTGACTGTCGATCAGTTGATAGTCGGCCACCCCGTGCGCGGTCAGGAACTCGCGCGTCAGGCGGTGGTATTTGGTGGCGATCCGCAGTCGGAAGCCGTGGCTGACGCGGAATGCTGCGGCGACGGCATCGAGATCGTCGAGGGTTGCGACGTCGATCCAGGCGGCTGGCACAGCCAGGATCAGGTCGGCATGACCAAAGCCGAGGGGGGCCAGTTCGATCACCTGCTGGGGCCAGTCGGCCAGCTTTTCGCGCACCAGATCCGAGCCGGTGACGCCGAGGTGAACCCGCCCGGCGGCCAGTTCACGCGGGATCTCGCCAGCCGAAAGCAGAACCAGTTCAACGCCTGCCACGCCTTCCACTGTGCCCGCATATTCGCGCTCGGCCCCGCTTTGGTGCATCGCGACCCCGCGTGCGCCGAACCACTGAAAGGTCTTTTCCATCAGGCGGCCCTTCGAGGGCACCGCGATCTTGAGGGTCATGCCGGATCTCCGCGCAACATGGACACCAGTCCGGGCCGTATGATGCCCCCGACCGCGGGAATCGAGCGCCCCTGCCCAAGCACCGCCGTCAGCGCGTCATAGCGCCCGCCCGATGCCACCGGCGGCAGGGCGGGATCGCTGGCGTGAAAGCTGAATACGAAGCCGTCGTAGTATTCCAGCGTCGAGCGGCCATGGCTGGCCTCGAACGCCAGAGTGGCCACGTCGATGCCGTGATCGGCCAGCGCGTCAAGGCGTTTGGCAAAGCGCGCCACCGCCGGGGCGATGGCGGGCAGCAAGGGGGTGATGCCGCGCAGGTGCGCGAGCGCCGCCGTGGCCGGGGCCTGCAAGGCGAGAAGATCGTAAAGCAGCGCCGCCTCGGGGGCGGCTAGCGGGGCTGCCCCGGCTTCCGCCAGCAGGGCGCGGGCCCGCGCGGCAATCGCCTCGGACGAGCGCAGGCCGATGGCCGGACCGGCGGCCGCGATCAGATCTTCGGGCGGAGCGCTGGCGAGGTGGTCAAGCAACCGCAGCCGCGCCTCGGGCAGCGCCACCCGGCCGGCAAAGCGATCGAGCAGTGCGCGGAACCGCGCCGGTCGCCAGATGTGGCGCAACAGCGCCGCCTTGCGCGGGGCCGTGGTGGACAGGCCCTGCACGGCGGCCATCAGGATACCGATGTCGCCGGTGGCGGGGCGCAGGCCAAGCGGCGCAAGGGTGTGGGCGAACAGGGCAAACACCTCGGCATCGGCGGCCTCGGGGGTGGCGCGATCGAACACTTCGAAGCCGACTTGCAGGTATTCCGAGGCGCGCGGGCCAAGGTGTTCCTGCGCCCGGAACACCTCGCCCATGTAGGTATAGCGGGCGGGATCGGCGCCGTGCGCCATATGGGCCTGTACCACCGGCACCGTGAAATCGGGGCGCAGCATCATCTCACCGCGCAAGGGATCGCTGGTGACGTAGGCCCGCGCCCGGATGTCTTCGCCGTAAAGGTCGAGCAGGGTTTCGGCGGGCAGCAGGATGTCGGCATCGACCGGCACCGCCCCGGCGGCCTGAAACAGCGCAAACAGGCGCTCGGCCTCTGCCCGGATGGCGGGGTGTTCGGTCATTGCGCCAGCATGGCCCGCACGGTGGCCACCAGATCGGCGCGCGGGATTTCGACCTGCGCCGGGCGGTCTTTCCATTCCTCGAGTGTGGCACTGGCGGCGATTCTGGCACCCAGGATCAGGTCCTTGACGATCACGGTGCCCTTGTCGGCCTCAACGCCGCCCTGGATCACGGCGATGGGCGAGACTCGTTTGTCAGCGTATTTCAACTGGTTGCCGAAGTTCTTCGGGTTGCCGAGGAAAACTTCGGCGCGGATGCCCGCGGCGCGCAGATCGGCGGCCATCGCCATGTAGTCGGTCATGCGGTCGCGATCCATCACCGTCACCACCACCGGCCCGGCGCTGGTGCCTAGCGTCCGCCCCTTGGCCCGCAGCGCCGCCAGCAGCCGGTCCACTCCTATCGAAACCCCGGTGGCCGGCACCTTCTGGCCGGTGAAGCGTTCCACCAGCCCGTCATAGCGCCCGCCGCCCGCGACCGAGCCGAACTGGCGCTTGCGGCCATTTTCATCGAGGATTTCAAAGGTCAGCTCGGCCTCGAACACCGGCCCGGTGTAGTAGCCCAGACCGCGCACCACCGCCGGGTCGATCACGATGCGGTCGGGACCGTAGCCTTGGGCGGCCAGCAGCGCGGCGATGGTTTCAAGCTCGGCGACACCTTCGAGGCCGATCACGGATGCGCCGACCAGCGCGCGCAGGCGGGCAACCGTGGCGGCTGCGGACTCGCGCCGGGCGGCCATGAAGCCCATCACGACTTCGGCCTGATCCGGGGAGAGCCCGGCCCCGGTGGTGAAATCGCCCGACTGGTCGCGCCGCCCCGCCCCCAGCAAGGCACGCACCCCCGCGTCGCCCAGCCGATCCATTTTGTCGATGGCGCGCAGCACGATGCCGCGTTCGGATTCGAACCGCGCCGGATCCGAGGGGTCAAGCACCCCCGCCACTTCCATCACCCCGTTCAGCACCTTGCGGTTGTTGACGCGCACCACATAATCGCCGCGCGGGATGCCCACCACTTCCAGCGCGTCGGCCAGCATGGCGCAGATCTCGGTATCCGCCGCCACCGACCCAGCCCCGACCGTATCGGCATCGCATTGATAGAACTGGCGAAACCGGCCCGGCCCGGGCTTTTCGTTGCGCCACACCGGACCCATGGCATAGCGCCGGTAGGGGCTGGGCAAATCGGCCCGGTATTGCGCGGCCACACGCGCCAGCGGCGCGGTCAGGTCATAGCGCAGCGCCAGCCAGGCGGCGTCTTCATCCTGCCAGGCAAACACGCCGTCGTTGGGGCGATCGACATCGGGCAGAAACTTGCCCAGCGCCTCGACCGTTTCCACCGCCGAAGTTTCCAAGGGGTCAAAGCCGTAGCGGTGGTAAACCGATGCAATCTGGTCCAGCATCAGCTTGCGCTCGCTGACTTCCGCGCCGAAATAATCGCGAAAGCCTTTCGGCGGCTCGGCCCGCGGGCGGCGGGCGGGTCTGGCTTTTGTCGGATCGGCGGTCATGTGCAGGAAGCCTTCGCTTGACGTCGCGGGCGGTGTAGCGGATGGCACGGGCAACGACAAGTCAGCGATGCAGCGGGGCGGACATGGAACGGCGGATCGAAGCGCTAGAGGAACGGTTGGCGCATGTGCTGCGCGGGTTTGATGATCTGTCGGACGTGGTGGCGGCCCAGGCCAACGCGATCGACCGCCTGAAGCGGCAGGTCGCCCTGCTGCTGGGGCGCGAGGCGGGGCGCGAGGCCGAGAGCGGGGCGGTGGTGCTGGCCGACCAGAAGCCGCCGCACTGGTGAGGCGCGACGATGGGTGTTTGAGCCAAGGTGAAACCGGGGGGGCGGGAAGCGATGACCGTCCGCAAGGGAGGGAAGAGCGGCTAGACCTCTTCGAGCATCACCACTCCCGGCACCGCCTTGAGCGCGCCCTTGACGCCGGGGGTCACCGGGTATTCCTGCGCCAGCGCGAGGTCGATCTCGCGGCCGGCCTCATCGCGGACGCAGAGGAGGATTCGGGCTCGGGCGGGGCCGGGGGGCAGGTGCCCCAGCAGGCTGGCAATCGCGGCGGCGGCCTCGGGCTGGCCAAGATGGATGCGCAGCGCAGACGCCCCCGCCTCGGCGGCGACCTGATCAATCGGCTGGATCGCGTTGGCCAGCATCTTGACGGTCTCGCCTTCCAGTTCGGCCTTGACCGAAAGGACCACGTTCATGCCGGGTTCCAGCAGGTCGCGGGTGGTATCAAGCAGGTCCGAGAACACCGTGACTTCGTAAAGCCCGCTCGGGTCGGACAGTTGCACGAAGGCATAGCGATTGCCGCGGGCCGATTTCTTTTCCTTGCGGCTGGCTACCGCGCCCGCGATCTTGGCCAGCACCGGCATGCCTTCGGCCCTGAGCCTGATTTCGGCCAGGGTCAGCACCCCACGGCGCTTGAGGGCGGCCATGTAATCGTCGAGCGGGTGGCCGGTCAGGTAAAAGCCGACCGCCTGATGTTCCTCGCCCAGCCGCTCGGCCGCCGACCAGTCGTCGCGGTTGGCCAGTCGCGGCTCGGGCAGATCGGCCCCGGCCGCGCCGAACAGCGACACCTGCGCCGAGGCGCGCGCCTCGTGCGCGGCGGCGGAATAGGCAACCAGCGCATCCAGCGCCTCGAATACCCGCGCCCGGTTGGGATCGAGGCAATCGAAGGCCCCGGCGCGGGCCAGCATCTCGAGCGCGCGCTTGCCGGTGCGCCTGAGGTCGGCACGGCGGGCAAGATCGAACAGCGAGGTGAAGGGCTGACCCGCGCGCGCCTCAATGATCGCCTGCATCGCTTCGACCCCCACCCCTTTCAGCGCCCCCAGCGCATAGACCACCGCACCGTCCGCAACCGTGAAGGTGGCAAGGCTGTGGTTGACCGAAGGCGGGATGGTCTTGAGTCCCAGCTTGTCCACCTCGCGCTTGTAAACCGCCAGCTTGTCGGTCTGGTGGATATCGCCGTTCATCACTGCCGCCATGAATTCGACCGGGTGATTGGCCTTGAGCCAGGCGGTCTGATAGCTGACCACGCCGTAGGCAGCGGCGTGCGACTTGTTGAAGCCGTAGTTGGCGAATTTCTCGAGCAGGTCGAACACCTCGCCCGCCTTCCCGCTGCCGATCCCATGGGTGGCGGCGGCCCCGGCAATGAATTTCGGCCGTTCCTTGGCCATTTCCTCGGGCTTCTTCTTGCCCATGGCACGGCGCAGCAGGTCGGCCTGACCCAGCGAATAGCCCGCCATGACCTGGGCGATCTGCATCACCTGTTCCTGATAGACGATGATGCCCTGGGTCTCGGCCAGGATATGGTCGATCGAAGGGTGGATCGATTCGATCGGGCGCAGGCCATTCTTGACCTCGCAATAGGTCGGGATGTTCTCCATCGGGCCGGGGCGGTAAAGCGCGACCAGCGCCACGATGTCCTCGATGCAGGTGGGCTTCAGCCGCCGCAGCGCATCCATCATGCCGCTGGATTCGACCTGGAACACCGCCGTGGTGCGGGCCGAGGCGTAAAGCGCGTAGGTCGTGGGGTCATCGAGCGGGATCCGCGCGATATCCACGTTGACGCCGCGCAGTTTGAGCAGATCAACCGCGTTGCGGATCACCGTCAGGGTTTTCAGCCCGAGAAAGTCGAATTTCACCAGTCCGGTGCTTTCAACCCATTTCATGTTGTATTGGGTGGCGGGCATGTCGGAGCGCGGATCCTGGTAAAGCGGCACCAGTTCGTCCAGCGGGCGGTCGCCGATCACCACCCCGGCAGCATGGGTGCTGGCATTGCGCAGCAGCCCCTCGATCTGCTGGCCGTAGTCCAAGAGGCGCGCCACCACTTCTTCCTTCGCCGCCTCGCGCAGCCGCGGCTCGTCGGCCAGCGCCTTGACGATCGACACCGGCTTGACGCCGTCGCTGGGGATCATCTTCGCAAGCCGGTCCACCTGCCCATAAGGCATTTGCAGCACCCGGCCCAAATCGCGGATCGCGGCCTTCGACAAGAGCGCGCCAAAGGTTATGATCTGCCCCACCCGGTCGCGGCCATATTTGCCCTGCACGTAGCGGATCACCTCTTCGCGCCGGTCCATGCAGAAGTCGATGTCGAAGTCGGGCATGTTGACCCGGTCGGGGTTGAGGAACCGCTCGAACAGCAGGTTGTAGCGCAGCGGATCAAGGTCGGTGATGGTCAGCGCATAGGCCACCAGGCTGCCCGCGCCCGAGCCCCGGCCCGGGCCGACCGGAATGCCGTGATCCTTGGCCCATTTGATGAAATCGGCCACGATCAGGAAATAGCCGGGAAATTTCATCTGCTCGATGATGTCCAGCTCGAACGCCAGCCGAGCCTCGTAGTCGGCCACCGACACCGCGTGCGCAATCACCGCCAGCCGGGTGGCCAGCCCCTCGCGGGCCTGACGGCGCAGTTCCTCGACCTCGTCATCGGCAAAGCGCGGCAAGATCGCCTCAAGCTTGGCCACCCTGAAGGCGCAGCGCCGCGCGATCTCGACGCTGTTTTCCAGCGCCTCGGGCAGATCGGCAAACAGCGCGGCCATTTCGGCTTCGGTCTTGAAATAATGCTGCGGCGTCAGGCGGCGGCGGGGCTGGGGCTGATCGACATAGGCCCCTTCCGCGATGCACAACAGCGCATCGTGGGCCTGATACATCGCGGCGTTCGGAAAATGGACATCGTTGGTGGCAACCAGCGGCAGAGCCATCGCATAGGCCAGATCGACCAGACCGCGCTCGGTGGCGGCCTCGGCTTCGGTCAGCGCGCCGCCGGAGCCGGGGTGGCGTTGCAACTCGACATAAAGCCGACCGGGATAGATCCCGGCCAGCCGCGCCACCAGCGCCTCGGCCCCAGCCGCCTGCCCGGCCTCAAGCAATCGCCCCACCGGCCCCTCTGCTCCGCCGGTCAGGCAGATCAGCCCCTCGGCATGGGCCGCCAGCTCGTCGGGCGTCAGTTGCGGCAACTGGCCGGTCTTGCCGACGTAAAGGCAGGTCTGCAACTTCATCAGATGGCGATACCCGGCCTCGGACTGCGCCAGCAGCACGATCGGGGCGGTGGCGCGCGGTCGCTCGCCCGGCGCGGCGGGCTCGGGGGCAAGGTTGATCTGGCAGCCGATGATCGGCTGCACACCCGCGCTTGCCGCCAGCGTCGAGAACTCCATGGCGGCAAACATGTTGTTGGTGTCGGTCACCGCCACGGCAGGAATATCCTGCGCCATGCACAGCCCGATCAGCTTCTTGAGCGGCAGCGCCCCTTCCAGCAGCGAGTATTCGCTGTGCACGCGCAGGTGGATGAATCGGGGCTGGCTCATGGCCCGACCCTAGCCAATGTCGCGCGCGGCGGAAAGGCCGGGACTGGGGTTTCGGCACAGATCGGCCATTGTCGCCCGCCGGGCCTGGTGCTTTACTGTGCACGCAAAGGATGCCGCATGAAACGCCTGGCGCTTGCCATCGCCATCGCCATCGCCCTCGCCGCGCCGCTGTCTGGCCTGGCGCAAAGCTTTCCGGTGCAGCGCTGCATGAACCTCGGCGATGCCCTCGATACCCCGGCGGTCGAGGGCGAATGGGGCTACATCATCCACAGCTCGGATTTCGACGTTCTGCAAAAGGCCGGGTTCGATACGGTGCGCTTGCCGGTGCGGTTTTCCACCCGCTGGGATGGCAGCGCGATCAAACCGGCCTTCCTGCGCCATGTCGATGTGCTGATCAAGGCGGCGCTGGCGCGCAAGCTCAACGTGATCCTCGATCTTCACCATTTCACCGATCTGATGGCCAACCCGTCGGCCAACGCCGCCACCTTCGCCGCCATCTGGCGCGAACTCGCGGTCCATTACGTGGGCTGGCCCGACGGGCTGATGTTCGAGCTCTTGGACGAACCCGAAGGCAACCTGACCACCCCTGCCGCGCTTGATTTCTACGCCAGCGTGATGCCGGTGATCCGCCAGACCCACCCCGACCGCTGGGTGATCCTCGGCGGGGCGAACCACAACAGCCTGGACGAGATGCTGACCCTGCCGCCGGGCGACGCGCATACGGTCGCGACCTTCCACTATTACGATCCGTTCAGCTTCACCCATCAACAGGCCACCTGGATCACCCCGGTGCTGCCCGCCGCAAGCTGGGGCAGCGCGGCCGACCGCGCCCGCGTCAGCGCCGACATGGCTCGCGCTGCCCGCCATCCCGGCCCGGTGTTTCTTGGTGAATTCGGTGCCGTCGGCCTGATCCCCGACGCGCCGCGTGCCGACTGGCTGCACACGGTCCGCACGGCGGCCGAGGTCAACGGCATCGGCTGGTGCCACTGGTCATTTGCCTCCAGCTTCGCCGCTTTTGATACCGGCGCCAGACGCTGGAACCCGGCGGTCCTGTCCGCCCTGACCCGCTGACGCGCCCGATTCATCGGCCTTACCCACAAGTGCTGTAGGAAATTCCGAAAATCTAATGCTTGCCAACCAGCCCCGGGGCAGGCTTCATGGCGTCACAGCATCCAAGGGCGCGTGGCCCGCTTTACGCCGCATCGGGCGGGCACGCAGTGGCGCAACACCAGGCCTTGAACGAAGAGAAGGCGGCGGACATTTCGGATGACCGAGATCGCGTTTCGGCTCAATGGAACGCCGGTTCGCCTTCGGGGGCAAGACCCGACGCGAACCCTGCTTGATTGGCTGCGGCTCGAGCGCGGCCTCACCGGCACCAAGGAAGGCTGCAACGAGGGCGATTGCGGCGCCTGCACCGTGATGCTCAGCGATGCCGCCGGCGCGCGAGCGGTCAACGCCTGCATCCTGCTGCTGGCCCAGGTGCACGGCAAGGCGCTGCGCACCATCGAAGGCATCAGCGCCCCCGATGGCACAATGCACCCGGTGCAGCAGGCGCTGATCGCGCATCACGCCAGCCAATGCGGTTTCTGCACCCCTGGGATTGTGGTCGCCCTGGCCACCGCCCACGCCGCAGCGCGCCACGATCACGACGATGTGCTGGCGGGCAACCTCTGCCGCTGCACCGGCTACGCCCCGATCGTCAAGGCCGCCAGCGCCACCGAGGCCGTCCCGGTGCCCGCCTGGATCACGGCCGACGCTGCTCCTTTCTCATTGGCCGAAATATCCTCGGGGGTGGGGTCCGGGGCGGGGGCAGACAGCCCCCGCCCCGGCGCCTTCCGCCCGACCAGCGCCGACCAACTGGCCGACTGGTATCTCGCCCACCCCGACGCCACCCTGATCGCCGGTGCCACCGACGTCGGGCTGTGGCTGACCAAGGGCCTGCGCCAGCTGCCCCGGACCGCGTTCCTGTCTGGCGTCAGCGATCTGCAACGCATCGAGCACCAGACTGATCACTTGCGCATCGGAGCAGGCGTCACGATCACCGCCCTGCGCGCCGCGATCACCCAAGCGCACCCACCGTTTGCCGATCTGCTGCGCCGCTTCGGCTCGGATCAGGTGCGTGCCATGGCCACCATCGGCGGCAATATCGCCAACGGCTCGCCGATCGGCGACACCCCCCCGGCACTGATCGCCCTTGGTGCCACCCTGCATCTGCGCCGGGGCGAAGCGCGCCGGACGCTGGCGCTCGAGGATTTCTTTCTCGACTACGGCAGGCAGGATCGCGGCCCGGGCGAGTTCGTCGAGGCGGTGACGATCCCGGTCCGCGCGCCCGCCCTGCGCTGCTACAAGCTGAGCAAGCGCTTCGATCAGGACATCTCGGCGGTCAATGGCTGCTTCAACATCAGCCTTGAAGGCGGCCGCGTCTGCGTCGCGCGCCTCGCCTTCGGTGGCATGGCGGGCATCCCCAAACGCGCAGCGGCCGCCGAGGCGGCGCTGCTGGGCCAACCCTGGAGCCTGGCCGCGGCGCACGCCGCCGCGCGCGCACTGGCGCAGGATTTCACACCGTTGAGCGACATGCGCGCCAGCGCCGCCTATCGCCAGACGGCGGCGCAAAATCTGCTGCTGCGCTATTGCCACGATCTGGCCGGCGTGCCGGTCAGTGTGCTCGAGGTGGCGCCATGAGCGTGGGCCGCTCCCTGCCGCATGATGCCGCCGCTCTGCATGTCACTGGGCGCGCGCGCTACGTCGATGACATCCCGCTGCCGGACGGGGCGCTGCATCTGGCGTTCGGGCTGTCGCCGGTGGCGCATGGCCGCATCACCAGCCTCGATCTTGGGGCGGTGCGCGCCGCGCCCGGCGTGGTCGCGGTATTCTCGGCCGCCGATTTCGCGGTCATGCCCGATTGCAGCCCCTCGGCCCATGACGAGCCGCTGCTCGCGGTGGGCGAAGTCCATTATGCCGGTCAGCCGGTCTGGCTGGTGGTTGCCGAAAGTCACCTTGCCGCGCGGCGCGCGGCCCGGCTGGGGGTGATGGCAGTTGAGCCGCTGCCCGCGCTCTTGACGATCGACGACGCGCTGGCCGCAGGCAGCCGCTTCGAAGCCGGGCCGGTGATCTGGCAGAAAGGCGATTCCGCCGCAGCGATTGCCGCGAGCTCCAAGGTGATCGAAGGGCAAATCGAGGTCGGCGGGCAGGAGCACTTCTACCTCGAAGGTCAGGTGGCGGCCTGCCTGCCGCAAGAGGGCGGCGACATAGTGATCCATGCCTCCAGCCAGCACCCGACCGAGATCCAGCACAAGGTGGCGCTGGCCCATGGGGTGCCGATGCACGCGGTGCGGGTCGAGGTGCGGCGGATGGGCGGCGGCTTTGGAGGCAAGGAAAGTCAGGGCAACGCGCTGGCGATCGCCTGTGCGCTGGCCGCCCGCGCCACCGGTCGACCCTGCAAGATGCGCTATGACCGCGACGACGACATGATGATCACCGGCAAGCGCCACGATCTGCGCATCCGCTACCGGGTGGGGTGCGATGATCACGGCCGGGTGCGGGGCGTCGAGTTCGTGCATCTGTTTCGCTGCGGCTGGGCCCAGGATCTGTCGCTGCCGGTGGCCGACCGCGCCATGCTGCACGCCGACAACGCCTATCACCTGCCTGCGGTGCGGATCGAAAGTCACCGGCTGCGCACCAACACCCAGAGCGCTACCGCCTTTCGCGGCTTTGGTGGGCCACAGGGGATGATCGGGATCGAGCGGGTGATGGATCACATCGCCTTCGAGCTCGGGCTGGACCCGCTGGCGGTGCGGCGGATCAACTTTTATGCCGCGCCGGGGGCTTTGCCCCCGGACCCCCAGGATATTTCGGAAAAGGTGAAATTGCAGACCACGCCGTATCACATGCCGGTCACGGATTTCATCGGTCATGAGCTGGTGGCGGCGCTGGAGCGCTCGAGCCATTACCTTGCGCGGCGGGCAGCGATTGCGGCGTGGAATGCGGCAAGCCCGATCCTCAAGCGCGGGATCGCGTTGACGCCGGTGAAGTTCGGCATCTCGTTCACCCTCACCCATCTCAACCAGGCCGGGGCGCTGGTGCATGTCTATCAGGACGGCTCGATCCAGCTCAACCATGGCGGCACCGAGATGGGGCAGGGCCTGTTCCAGAAGGTGGCGCAGGTGGCCGCTTCGATTTTCGGGGTGGAGGTGGGGGCGGTCAGGATCACCGCGACCGATACCGGCAAGGTACCCAATACCTCGGCTACGGCGGCATCGTCCGGGTCTGATCTAAACGGCATGGCGGTGCAGACGGCGTGCGAGGAATTGCGTGGGCGGATCGCCGCCTTTCTGGCCGGGAAGGTTCGGGCGAATGCAGGCGATGTGGTGTTCGCCGCCGGGCGGGTGCGGGTGGCCGGGGTCGATATGGCTTTTGCCGAGGCAGCGGCAGCGGCCTATGCAGGGCGCGTCAGCCTGTCGGCGACCGGGTTCTATGCGACGCCCGATCTCGCATGGGACCGGATCGGGGGGGTCGGGCGGCCGTTCTATTATTTCGCCTATGGTGCTGCGGTGACCGAAGTGGTGATCGACACGCTAACGGGCGAACACCGCATCCTGCGCACCGACATCCTGCATGACAGCGGCACCAGCCTGAACCCGGCGCTGGATATAGGGCAGATCGAAGGCGGCTATGTGCAGGGGGTTGGCTGGCTGACCTGCGAAGAGCTGGTGTGGGATGGCAAGGGGCGGCTGACCACCCATGCTCCGAGCACCTACAAGATTCCGGCCTGTTCGAATCGCCCGCCGGTGTTCAACGTGGCGCTGTGGCAGCGGCCAAACGGTGAGCCAACGGTGGGGCGATCGAAAGCGGTGGGCGAGCCGCCGCTGATGCTGGGGATCTCGGCACTGATGGCGCTGTCGGATGCGGTGGCGGCATGCGGCGATGGCACGGTCTATCCCGCGCTCGATACGCCAGCCACACCCGAGCGGATTCTGGCGGCAGTGGGACGGCTGCAGCGCGATGTTTGATCTCGGGGCATTACAGACGGCGGTGGCGGCGCACGGGCGGGTGGCGCGGCTGGTGGTGGCGGCGGTGGCGGGCTCGGCCCCGCGCGAGGTGGGCGCGGAGATGCTGGTCTGGCAGGGCGGCAGCAGCGGCACAATCGGCGGCGGGGCCTTCGAGTGGGCGGCCATGACGCGGGCGCGGGAGATGCTTGCGGCAGGTGGGGCGCGGTTCGAGCGCGAGGCGCTGGGGCCGGGGCTGGGGCAGTGCTGCGGTGGCAGCGTGGTGGTGCTGACCGAGGTTTACGGCGCGGCAGAAGTGGCGGCGCTGGCGGGGCGGGCGGTCATCGCGCGCAGTGTGCAGACGGGGGCGGTGCCGCCGCTGGCGGTGCAGCGCGTGCTGGCGTCTGCGCGCGGCCGGGGTGTGCTGCCCGCGCCGGTGCTGATGCAGGGCTGGATGATCGAGCCGGTGGCACCGCCCGGGCGCGCGCTCTGGGTCTGGGGGGCGGGGCATGTCGGGCGGGCGGTGGTGGCGGTGCTGGCCCCCTTGCCGGGGCTGGCGATTACCTGGGTCGATGTCGCGCCGGACCGCTTTCCCGCCACCGCGCCAGAAGGAGTGACGGTGCTGCCTGCGTCCGATCCGGCGGCGCTGGTGGCGCATGTGCCGCGGCAGGCCGACAATCTGGTGCTGAGCTATAGCCACGCGCTTGACCACGAGCTCTGCCACCGGCTGCTGGGGCACGGCTTCGGCAGCCTTGGGCTGATCGGATCGGCCACCAAATGGGCGCGGTTCCGCGCCCGGCTGCGCGACCTTGGGCACAGTGACGCGGCGATCGGGCGAATCACCTGCCCGATCGGCAACCCTGGCTTCGGCAAGCACCCGCAGGCCATCGCGATCGGAGTGGCCGCGGCGCTGCTGGCACGGGCAGCGGTAGGGGCAACCGGGACAGAGCCGCTGGATGCAGGGGGAAGCCATGGCTGAACTGCTGGCCGTCGAGGGGTTGACCAAGACTTATCCCGGCGTGGTCGCCAACCAAGAGGTTTCGTTCACCATCAAGGCGGGCGAGGTGCATGCGCTGCTGGGCGAAAACGGCGCGGGCAAATCGACGCTGGTCAAGATGATCTACGGGCTGGTGCGCCCCGACGCGGGGCGGATGCGACTGCGCGGGGCGGCCTATGCCCCGGCCGAGCCGCGGGCGGCGCGGGCGGCCGGGGTGGCGATGGTGTTTCAGCACTTCTCGCTGTTCGAGGCGCTGAATGTGGCGGAAAACGTGGCGCTGGGGATGGAGAACCCGCCGCCGATGGGGGCGCTGGCGGCGCGGATCCAGCAGGTCTCGGACGCCTACGGTCTGCCGCTCGAGCCAGAGCGGCGGCTGGGCGATCTGTCGGCGGGCGAGCGCCAGCGGGTCGAGATCATCCGCTGCCTGCTGCAAGACCCCAAGCTCTTGATCATGGACGAGCCAACCTCGGTGTTGACGCCGCAAGAAGTGGAGACTCTGTTCCGCACACTGCGCCAACTCGCCGCCGAGGGCACCGCCATCCTTTACATCAGCCACAAGCTGGAAGAAATTCGCGCTCTGTGCGATACCGCGACGATCCTGCGGCGTGGCCGTGTGGTGACGATCTGCACCCCGGCCGAGCGCTCGGCGCGCGAACTGGCGGAGCTGATGGTGGGCGAGGCGCTGACCGCACCGGCGCGGCGTGATCGGCCGCGCGGCGCGGTGGCGCTGGAGGTCCGCAATCTGTCGCTGCCCTCGCCGATGGCGTTTGGCACCGCGCTGGCGGGGATCAGCCTTACGGTGCGCGGCGGCCAGGTGCTGGGGATTGCCGGGGTGGCGGGCAATGGTCAGGACGAATTGCTGCTGGCGCTGTCGGGCGAGATCGGATCGGCACCGGGCACGATCTGGGTGGCTGGCACCGACTTGGCGCAGGCGGGGCCGAATGCGCGGCGGCGGGCCGGGCTGGTGACCGCCCCCGAGGAGCGGCTTGGCCATGCCGCCGCCCCCGACATGACCCTGGTCGAGAATGCGCTGCTGTCGGGGGCCGCGCGCAAGGGGCTGGTGGCGCGGGGTTTCATCGACTGGCCCAAGGCGCGGGCCTTTGCCGAGGCGGTCGTGCAGCGGTTTGACGTGCGCACCCCGGGGGTTGGGGTGGCGGCGCGCGCGCTGTCGGGCGGCAATCTGCAAAAGTTCGTGATCGGGCGCGAGATCCTCCAAGACCCGGCGGTGGTCGTGGTCAACCAGCCGACCTGGGGGGTCGATGCGGCGGCGGCGGCGGCGATCCGCCAGGCGCTGCTTGATCTGGCGGCGGCCGGGGCGGCGGTGGTGTGCATCTCGCAAGACCTCGATGAGCTCTTGGAAATCGCCGACGATTTTGCCGCGCTGAACGGCGGGCGGCTGACCCCGACGCGCCCGGTGCAGGGGCTGACGATTGATCAGATCGGCCTGATGATGGGCGGCGCGCATGGCCTGGAGGTGGCGCATCATGGCCTCTGAAGCCGAGATGGGGGCTGTCTGCCCCCGCGCCGCTGCGCGGCTTGCCCCCGAGGGTATTTTCGCCAGCGAGAGCCTGGCAAGGGGGCGTGATGCTGCGGCTTGAGAAGCGCCCCAATCCGTCGCGGGGGTGGACGGCGGCGACGCCGGTGCTGGCGGTGGCGCTGACCATGATCGCGGGCGGGATCATGTTCGCGGCCTTGGGCAAGAACCCGTTCGAGGCGATCCGTATCATCTTCTGGGATCCGCTGTTCAACCCGCAGTTCGCCAGCTACTCGCGCCCGCAACTGCTGGTCAAGGCGGCGCCGCTGATCCTGATCGCGGTCGGGCTTAGCCTGGGGTTTAAGGCCGGGATCTGGAACATCGGGGCCGAGGGCCAGTATATCATGGGCGCGATTGCCGGGGCCGGGGTGGGGCTGGCGTTCTATCCGGCGCAGGGCTGGTATATCTTTCCACTGATGGTGCTGGCGGGGGGGGTCGGCGGCTGGCTGTGGGCGATGATCCCGGCGCTGTTGCGCACCCGCTTTGCCACCAGCGAGATTCTGGTCAGCCTGCTCTTGGTCTATGTCGCGCAGGCGATTCTGGCGTCGATGTCCCTGGGGCTGCTGCGCAATCCCGAAGGCGGCGGCTTCCCCGGCTCGCGCAATCTGGCGCAGTATCCGGCCGCGGCCAACCCAGAGCTGATCGGGGGCAGCGGGGTGCATTGGGGGGTGGTGGCGGCGTTGGTCGCTGTGATTGCCACCACCATTCTGTTGCAGCGCCATATCCTGGGGTTTCAGGTCCGGCTGGCCGGGCAGGCACCGCGCGCCGCGCGGTTTGCCGGGGTTTCGCCCAACCGGCTGGTGGTGCTGTGTCTGGGGATTTCGGGCGCTCTGGCGGGGCTGGCCGGTCTGTTCGAGGTGGCAGGGCCGGCCGGGCAGATCAGCATCGATTTCGGCTCGAACTACGGGTTCACGGCCATCATCGTGGCATTTCTCGGCCGGTTGAACCCGATCGGCATCCTGCTGGCGGGGCTTCTGATGGCGTTGACCTATATCGGCGGCGAGCTGTCGCAATTTCTGCTGGGGCTGCCAGCGGCGGCGATTCAGGCGTTTCAGGGGATGTTGCTGTTCTTCCTGCTGGCCCTCGATCTGCTGTCGAACTACCGTATCCACTGGACCGCGCGGGGGGGCAGGTGATGGATCTGACTGCGATCAACCCAAGCCTGCTGGTGGCAAGTCTGATGGTGGCGGCGGTGCCGATCCTGCTGGCGGCGATCGGCGAGCTGGTGGTGGAAAAGGCGGGGGTGCTGAACCTTGGCGTCGAGGGCATGATGGTGATGGGCGCGATCTGCGGTTTTGTCGCGGCCGTTGCGACCGGCAGTCCGGTGCTGGGCTTTGTCGGCGGGGCGGCGGCGGGGGCGGCGCTGAGCCTGATCTTCGCCGCGCTGACGCAGTTTCTGCTGGCCAATCAGGTAGCGACCGGGCTGGCGCTGACGCTGTTCGGGCTGGGGCTGAGTGCGCTGATCGGGCAGGGCTACAACGGCATCAAGCCTCCCCTGAGCGGCGATGTGCCGCTAGGGCCGCTGGCCGACATTCCGCTGCTGGGTACCATCCTGTTCCGGCATGACGCCATGGTCTATCTGTCGATCGCGGTGATCGCGGCGGTCTGGGCGATGCTGAAATACAGCCGGGCCGGGCTGGTGCTGCGCGCGGTCGGCGAGAACCACGAGGCGGCCCATGCCCTGGGCTACAAGGTGGTGCGCATCCGGGTGCTGGCGATCCTTTTCGGCGGTGCGATGGCCGGGCTGGGTGGCGCCTACATCAGTCTGATCCGGGTGCCGCAATGGACCGACGGTATCACCGCCGGGGCGGGCTGGATCGCGCTGGCAATCGTGGTGTTTGCCAGTTGGCGGCCGTGGCGGGTGTTGATCGGAGCCTATCTCTTCGGCGGAATCACCGTGCTGCAACTCAATCTTCAGGCGGCGGGGGCGCGCATACCCGTCGAATACTTGTCGATGTCGCCGTATCTGATAACCATTCTGGTGCTGGTCATCATGTCTTCGGGTCGGGGCCGCGCCAGCACCGCAGCACCGGCCTCGCTCGGTCAGCATTTCCACGCCTCGCGTTGAGGCCAACAGCAACCGGGGCCAGCGGCCCCACCCAAAGGGAGAACCCGATGAAACGCAGAATTCTTCTTGCCAGTGCCGCCCTTGGCCTGGGTCTGGTGATGGCGGGCGGCGCATTTGCGCAGGACAAGCTCAAGGCGTGCTGGATCTATGTCGGCCCGATCGGCGACGGCGGCTGGACCTTCCAGCACGATCAGGGCCGTCTGGCGGTCGAAGCTGCTTACGGCGACAAGGTGGAAACCGCCTATCAGGAAAGTGTGCCCGAGGGGGCCGACGCCGAGCGCGTGCTGACCCAGATGGCGCTGTCGGGCTGCAAGATCATCTTCACCACCTCGTTCGGCTACATGGACGCGACCAACAACGTCGCCGCCAAGTTTCCTGACGTGAAGTTCGAGCATGCCACCGGCTTCATGCGCAATACGCCGAACGTCTCGACCTACAACGCGCGCTTCTATGAAGGCCGCGCGGTGATGGGCACCATCGCCGGGCGGATGACCAAATCCAACAAGATCGGCTACATCGGCTCGTTCCCGATCCCGGAAGTGATCCAGGGCATCAACGCGTCGTTCATCCATGCCCGCAAGGTCAACCCGGATGTCACCCTCTCGGTGGTCTGGGCTTACAGCTGGTTCGATCCGGCCAAGGAAGCCGACGCCGCCAAGGCGCTGATCGAGCAGGGGGTGGATGTGATCCTGCAACACACCGACTCGACCGCGCCTATGGCCGAAGCGGCCAAGACCCCCGGGGTGATCGGGTTCGGTCAGGCCTCGGACATGAGCGCCTATGCGCCCAGCCCGCGGGTCTCGGCGATCATCGACAACTGGGGGCCCTATTACGTCGGGCGGGTCGGCGCCTTGATGGACGGCAGCTACGCCCAGAGCGACACCTGGGCCGGGATCGGGGCCGGGGTAGTCGGGATCGGCGCGATCACCGACGCGGTTCCCGCCGAGGTCAAGGCCGAGGCCGAAGCGCTGGCCGCCAGCATCGCCGACGGCAGCTATCACCCGTTCACCGGACCGCTGAACAAACAGGATGGCTCGGCCTGGCTGGCCGAAGGCGAGCGCGCCGACGATGGCACTCTGGCGGGAATGAATTTCTTCGTCGAAGGGATCGTCGGCGAGATTCCGCAGTGATCCCGTCATAGTCCCGCAGCGCGGCGACGGTGAAGGCCCGCTACGGCGGGCCTTTGCCTTTCCGACCATGGTCGGAGGGGCGATCATAGCGCCTTACATATTCTAATTCATATATATGTTGGCCGAAATGCCGGGGAGGGCATCGCGGATGGCACATGTCGTAGTCTTGGGGGCGGGGCTTGGCGGGTCGATCATGGCCTACGAGCTGAAGCAACAGTTGCGGGCGGAGGATACCGTCACGGTGATCACCAGAGATCCGAAGTATCACTTCGTGCCCTCGAACCCGTGGATTGCGGTCGGATGGCGCGAGCGCAAGGACATCACTGTCGATCTCGCCCCGGCGATGGCGAAACGCGGCATCAGGTTCGTCGCGGTGGCGGCGGAAAGGCTGCATCCCGACGAAAAACGCATCAGCCTGGCCGACGGCCAGCAGGTCAGCTACGACTATCTGGTGATCGCGACCGGCCCCGAGCTGGCGTTCGACGAGATCGAGGGGCTGGGCCCCGAGGGCAACACCCAGTCGATCTGCCACATTGATCATGCCGAAAAGGCGCGGGCCGCGTTTGACGCCTTCTGCGCCAACCCCGGCCCGATCGTGGTGGGCGCGGTGCAGGGGGCAAGCTGCTTTGGTCCGGCCTACGAATTCACGTTCATCCTTGAGACCGCGCTGCGGCGGCTCAGGATCCGCGATCGCGTGCCGATGACCTTTGTCACCGCCGAACCCTACGTCGGCCACCTTGGGCTGGACGGGGTGGGCGACACCCGCGGCCTGCTCGAAGCCGAGTTCCGCGAAAGGCACATCAAGTGGATCACCTCGGCCAGGGTCAGGAAGGTCGAGCCCGGCAAGATGACGGTCGAGGAAATCGGTGATGACGGCAGCCTCAGGGCCACCCGCGAGCTGCCCTTCGCCTATGCCATGATGCTGCCCGCGTTTCGCGGCATCAAGGCGTTGCAGGGCATCGAGGGGCTGTCCAACCCGCGCGGCTTCACCATCATCGACAAGCATCAGCGCAACCCGAAGTATCCCGACATCTTCGGGGTCGGGGTCTGCGTCGCCATTCCGCCGACCGGCCCGACCCCGGTGCCCTGCGGCGTGCCGAAAACCGGCTTCATGATCGAATCCATGGTGACGGCGACGGCGCACAACCTTGGCGCGCTGGTGCGCGGTCGCGAGCCGGATCAGGTGGCCACCTGGAACGCCGTCTGCCTGGCCGATTTCGGCGATGGTGGCATTGCCTTCGTGGCTCAGCCCCAGATCCCGCCGCGCAATGTCAACTGGTCGTCGTCGGGCAAGTGGGTGCATCTGGCCAAAGTCGGATTCGAAAAATACTTTCTGCGCAAGGTCAGGAAGGGCACCTGCGAGCCCTACTACGAAGCGGCCATGATGAACATGCTGGGAATCGCCAAGCTGAAGGCGGTAAAAAAGGGGTGACGGAAAGCCGGGGCGGGGGTTTGCTACCCCCGCCCCGGACCCCACCCCCGCGGATATTTAGGCAAAGGAGAAATCGGAAGACGCAGGTTTGTGCGCTCTTTTCCCCGGTTGCGCGGCGTGCCACACTGGGCGCCATGCAAAGTGATTTCCTGATCATCGGTGGGGGCATTGCCGGGCTGTCGGCGGCGGCGCGGCTGGTCGAGCATGGCTCGGTGCTGGTGCTCGAAGCCGAGGCGGCGCTGGCCTGGCACGCCTCGGGGCGATCGGCCGCCCTGTTCGAGCCGCGCTACGGGCTGGCACCGGTGGTCGCACTGTCGCTGGCCTCGGCGGCCGAATTTCAGGCCCAGCCGGGGCTGCTGACCCCGCGCGGGCTGATGATCCTGGCGCGGGCGGATCAGGCCGAGGGGTTGGGCCATGACGCCGAAGCAATGGCGCTAAAGCGAATGTCGATCGACGCCGCGCGCGCGATGGTGCCGGTGATCAACGCGGACGTCGTGGTGGCGGCGGCTTACGGCGATCACGCCTGGGATATCGACACCGACCGGCTGGTGCAGGGCCATGCCCGCCGGGTGAAGGCGGGCGGCGGGCGGATCGTGACCGGCGCGCGCGTGAGTGCGATCACGGCAATGCGGTGCGGCTGGCGGGTGACCACCGGTCAGGGTGAATTCACCGCTGCTGTTCTGGTCAACGCTGCCGGGGCTTGGGTCGATGGCATCGCCGCGATGGCCGGGGTGCGACCGCTGGGATTCACCCCGCTGAAGCGCTCGATGGCACGGATACCGGCGCCCGGCGGACATGACGTGACACACTGGCCGATGATGTTTGGCGCCGGCGAGACCTGGTACGCGAAACCCGATGCCGGGGCGCTGATCGTATCGCCCGCCGATGAGCAGCCGGTCGAGCCGCACGACGCCTGGGCCGACGACATGGTGCTGGCCGAGGGGCTGGCGCGCTACGACGAAATGATGACCGAGCCGGTAACGCGCCTGCTGGCGAACTGGGCGGGGTTGCGCACCTTCGCCCCCGATCGGGTGCTGGTGATCGGGCGCGACGCGCGGGTGCCGTCATTCTTCTGGCTGGCGGGGCAGGGCGGTTACGGCTTTCAGACCTCGCCGGCCGCCAGCCGCCTGGCCGCCGATCTTATCGTGGGGCGCGCGCCCGAGGCCGAACCGGCCCTGGTCGCCGCCCTCGCCCCCACCCGATTCGGCTGAAGCCATTGAGCCATGAACCGGCCAAACCCGATTAGCGCGCCAGAAGGTCGAGCAGCCGCGCCCGCGCCTCGGGCAGGTGCGGCACCTGGCGCAGCAGCGCCAGCTCGCGGCTCAGGAAATGGCCGGTAAGCGCCAGCCCCGCCGCAAGCTCGGCCGCCGTGGCACCACCCTGCCCCAGCAGACAGGGTGGCAGCGGCAGCAGTCGGTCCGCCCATTGGCCCGCCCCTTGGCGGCTGACCGCGCGCCCGGTGCGGGGGCTGACATAGGCCAGATCGTCGCGACTGCCGGTCACCGCACAGCGCGCCAGATCCAGCCCGAAGCCGAGTTCCTCCAGCAGCCCCAGCTCCCAGCGCAGATAGCGCAGCGGCCAGTCGGCCTCGCCCTCGAGCGCGTCGAGCATCGCCACGGTGACGCGCCACAACACCGGATTGGGTTCGCGCTCGGGCAGTGCGGCGCGCACCAGCGCACAGACCGCCGCCAGCGCCGCCAGGCGCCGCCGATCCCCCAGCACCCCCGCGCGCGAGCGGATCGGCTCGACCGTGAATGCCCCGAGATGCGCCTCAAGCCGGGCGCGCCAGCGCACATCAAGCTGCGCCCCCGGTTGCAAAAGCGGTGCCAGACGCCGCGAGGCGCCGCCCCGCACCACCCCGGCATGGCAGCCGTGGGCAAAGGTGAAAACCTCGATGATTGCCGCAGTTTCGCCATGCCCGCGCACCGCCAGTAGCACTCCCTCGTCGCGCCAGTCCATCCTGCCGCCGCCCCCGCAAGCTCAGCGCAAACCGTCCTCACCGAGCAGAGTCCGCCCGGCCTTGTCCTCGACCTCGATCACCCACAGATCGCGGTCAAACCCGCGCTGCCGGGCAATCGCGCCGTCCACCGCCGCCTCGTCACCCGCCGCCAGCACCACCCAGACCCGGTGATCGGCAATCAGATCGAAACTGCGCTGATACGCCACCGCCTTGCCGTCCAGCGTTGCCAGCTTGACCAGCACCGCGCCTGCGTCGGCATCGCCCCTGGCGGCCACGAAGGCCGGTATCGCCGCCAGCCCCAGCCGCGCCAGATAGGCCGAAACCCAGAACTTGGTGGTCAGTTGCGGCCTCACGCCAACCCCCCGCATTCACCGTTGCGCAAATATCCCCGCGCGGCGCGCTCTTACCCGACCCGCCACCCGGTCAGTTGCCATCCTTGAAATCCAGCCCCATCTCGGAATAGCGCTCGGGCTCTTCCAGCCAGTTCGGCCGCACCTTCACCTGCACGAACAGATGCACCGGGCGGCCCAGAAATTCGACCAGATCGAGTCGCGCCGCCTGACTGATGGCCTTGATGGTTTCGCCCGCATGACCCAGCACGATGCCCTTGTGGCCCTCGCGCGCGACAAAGACGATCTGGTCGATCCGCACCGAGCCATCGGCGCGGTCGTCCCATTTCTCGGTTTCGACCGTCAACTGATAAGGCAGTTCCTCGTGCAACCTGAGCGTCAGCTTCTCGCGTGTGACCTCGGCCGCGATCAGCCGCAGCGGCAGGTCCGCAATCTGATCTTCGGGATAGAACCATGGCCCCGGCGGCACCTGCCCGGCCAGCCACACTTTCAGCTTGTCCACCCCGTAGCCCTTGTCCGCCGAAATCATGAAGGTCCCGACAAAGGGAAAGGCCTCGTTGGCCGCGGCCGCCAGCGCCAGCAGCGCCTCGGCCTTGACCCGGTCGATCTTGTTGATTGCCAGCGCCACCGGTTGGCCTCGCGGGTTGCGGTCGCGCATCGTGCTGATGATCGCCTTGGTGCCTTCGGTCAATCCGCGATGCGCCTCGATCAGAAGCACGATCAGATCGGCGTCCGCCGCCCCGCCCCAGGCCGCCGCGACCATGGCGCGGTCAAGGCGGCGGCGCGGTGCGAACAACCCCGGCGTATCGACGAACACGATCTGCGCCTGCCCGACCATGCATACCCCGCGGATGCGGGCGCGGGTGGTCTGCGCCTTGTGCGTGACGATCGAGACCTTGGCCCCGACCATCTGATTGAGCAGCGTCGATTTGCCGACGTTGGGCTCGCCGATCAGGGCCACGAAGCCGGCGCGGGTGTTGCCGCTGCCGCCGACTGCGCCCCCGGCTTTGTAGCCTGCGTCATCAGTCATCTCCGGCCTCCAGCCGCGCCAGCAGCGCTTTTGCCCCTGCCTGTTCGGCGGCCCGCTTGGTGCCCGCGCGCGCGCGCTCGACCGCCCCGTTTCCCAGCCGAACCTCGACCGTAAAGATCGGCTGATGATCCGGCCCGTCGCGCCCGATGGCGGTGTAAAGCGGCGGCGGTAGGCCGCGCGCCTGCGCCCATTCCTGCAAGCTGGTCTTGGCGTCGCGCGCGTCGTCCTGCACCGCAGCGATGCGCGCGCCCCAGACCCGAAGCACCACCCGGCGCGCCGCGTCAAACCCGCCGTCGTGATAGACGGCGGCAATCACCGCCTCCATCGCGTCGCCGAGAAGGGCCTCCTTGCGCCGCCCGCCCGACATCATTTCTGACCGCCCCAGCTTGAGCACGTCACCGAGGCCCAGCGCGCGTGCCACATCGGCGCAGGTTTCCTTGCGCACCAAGGCGTTGAACCGGGGTGCCAGTTGGCCTTCGGTCGCACCTGGGTCGGCCGCCAGCAGCGCCTCGGCCATCACCAGACCCAGCACCCGGTCGCCAAGAAACTCGAGCCGCTGATTGTCGGGCCGGGTGGCTGCGGAAATCGAGGAATGGGTCAGGGCGCGGCGCACCAACTCGGGGCTTTGAAAGCTGTACCCGAGGCGGCCCGCAAAGGCCAGAAGGTCTGCCGACAGCTTCACTCCACCGCCTTGAAAAACCGGTCCGACCGCCAGGTCCAGAAGAACAGCATCGACTTGCCGGCCGACGAGAACACGACCCGGTCGGCGCGCCCGATCAGGTATTCCGCGGGCACGAACCCCACCCCGCCCACCGCCTGACCATAGCGGCTGTCCTGACTGTTGTCGCGGTTGTCGCCCATGAAGAAATATTGCCCCGCAGGCACGGTGAAGACATCGGTGTTGTCGGCAAAACCGTTGGTGTCGATGTTCAGCACGGCATGTTTGACGCCGTTCGGCAGGGTCTCGATCGAGCGCGACCGGGTGCAATCGCCACCCTCGCCCACCGGGCCGTTTTCACAGCGCGGGGTGTTGCCCATCGGGCCCTGACGCTCGAAGGTTTCGTGAAATACCCCGTCCGGGGTCTGCGGCGCTTCAACCCCGTTGATGAACAAGATACCGTTCTTCATCTGGATGGTGTCGCCCGGCAGGCCGATCAGGCGCTTGATGAAATCCGAGCCGTTGACCGGATGGCGAAACACCACCACGTCGCCGCGCTCGGGCTCCGAGCCGAAGATCCGCCCTGAGAACGGGCACAGCCCCAGCGGGCAGGAATAGCGCGAATAGCCGTAGGCCATCTTGTTGACGAACAGAAAGTCACCGATCAAGAGGGTATCCTTCATCGATTCCGACGGAATCCAGAAGGGCTGAAACAGCAGGGTGCGGAAAACCCCTGCAATGAGAATGGCATAGACGATGGTCTTGATGGTCTCGACGATGCCGCCTTCGGATTTTGCCTTGCTGGCCATACTGCTGTGCTTTCAATTCGGTTCAGGGCGCTACATGCGCGTGGGGCAGGCGGCTGTCAAGTTGACCCGCCCGGCGCGCGCGCCTCGATCACCACGAAGGCCTGCGCCCAGGGCGGATCGTCGGTCAGGCTAACATGCACCACCGCCTCGCAGCCCGCCGGGGTCAGGGCCACCAGCCGCGCCGCGGCCCAGCCGGTCAGGTGCATGACGGGCTGGCCGCTGCCAAGGTTGCCCACCGCCATGTCGCGCCACGCAATCCCCATCCTCAGCCCCGTGCCCAGCGCCTTGGAGCACGCCTCCTTGGCCGCCCAGCGCTTGGCATAGGTGGCAGCGACATGGGCGCGGCTTTCGGCCTTGGCCTGTTCGGCCTTGGTGAACACCCGGTCGCGGAAACGGTCACCAAACCGCGCCAGGGTGGCCGCGATACGGTCGATATTGGCCAGATCGGTGCCGATGCCAAGGATCATGACCCGCGCGCCGCATCCATCCGGCGGCGCATTTCCTCGATGCTGGGGCCAAGACCGATGAAGACCGCCTCACCGATCAGGAAATGTCCGATATTGAGCTCCATCACCTGCGGCAGGGCGGCAATCGGGGCGACGTTCCCATAGGTCAGCCCATGCCCGGCGTGGACCTCAAGCCCCAGCGCGTGGGCCAGCGCCGCGCCGCGCTTCAGCGCTGCCAGTTCCGCCTCGGCCAGGGCCGCATCGCCCGCCGCGTGCAGATCCGAGTAGTGGCCGGTGTGCAGCTCGACCACCGCCGCGCCGATCCTTGCAGCGGCCTCGATCTGCGCGGGCGCGTGGCCCACGAACAGCGACACCCGGCAGCCGGCTTCGCGCAGCGGTGCGATGTAGTCGGCCAGCCGCGCCGCATCGCCCGCCACATCCAGCCCGCCCTCGGTGGTGCGCTCCTCGCGCTTTTCCGGCACCATGCAGATCGCGTGCGGGCAGTAGCGCAGGGCGATGGCCTGCATCTCGGCGGTCGCCGCCATCTCGAGGTTCAGCGGCACCGTCAGCGCCGCCATCAGCGCCTCGATATCGTCGTCGCGGATGTGGCGGCGGTCTTCGCGCAGATGGGCGGTGATGCCATCGGCCCCGGCGGCTTCGGCCAACAGGGCGGCGCGCAGCGGCTCGGGCCAGACCGCGCCGCGCGCATTGCGCAGCGTGGCGACATGGTCGATGTTGACACCCAACCGCAGTTTGCCATGGCTTTTCATTGTCGCTCCTCGTTCGTGATGGTGGTCGCTTGCACCCAGTCTAGGGTGAACCGGGGCCGCCGTCATCCCCACCGTTGGGATTTGCCGCCGCGACCGCGTCACGGGCCGCTCTCAGCCTTGCGATGCGATCCTCGCGGCGTTTGCGCCTGAGCTTCTGATAGCCGATGATCAGCGGCAAGCCGATGTAATAGCTGACCAAACCCGCCGCGATGCCAAGCGGCAGCCCGCCAACCAGATAGGGCAGGAAAACCTGGTGGAAGAATCGCTCGAGACTTTGCCAGTGGGTGACGTCCGCGCTGAATACAGCCCGCACATTGGCCCAGAACTCGCCGCCGGCAAGCGCGAAGTCCGAGACGATCTGCCAGGCGGGCAGACCATGCCCGGCCCCCAGCAGCCGGTGCCCCAGCTCGACGGCGAACACCGCGATAAACGGGAATGTAATCGGATTGCCGACAAAGGTGGCCAGCAGGGCCGCGATGACGTTGCCGCGCAGCGCCAGCGCGATCAGCGCGGCCCCCAACAGGTGAAATCCGAACAACGGCGTGAACGAGATGACCACCCCGGCAAAGATGCCGCGCGCGATGCGGTGCGGCGCATCAGGCAGCCTGCCCACCCGGTGATTGACGTAGCGCGCCGCACGCGACCAGCCGCCCTTGGGCCAGACCAGAACCTTGAGCCAATCCAGCAAGTTGCGGGGGTTGCGGCGCTTGAACATCATGGCCCTGCCTTGGCGTCAGGGTTTCTTCGACAGATCGCGGCGGCGCGCAATCTGGGCAACATCGGTTTCGGCCTCGAGCGCGGTCATCACCAGATGCAGATGCTCGAGATCGCGTAGATCGACATCAATGAACAGGCGGTAGAAATCCGGCTTGCGATCGACGAATTGCAGATCCGAGATATTGGCTTTCTGCTCGCCGATCAGGGTGCAGATCCGCCCCAGCACCCCGGCGTCATTGGCGATGGTCAGATCAAGACTGACGGTATGCACCGGCGCGTGCCGCCCGGCGTGCCAGTGCAGATCGACCCAGCGCTCGGTCTGATCCTCGAATTCCTCCAGCGCCGGGCAGTCGATGGTGTGCACCATCACCCCGCGGCCGCGATAGGCGATGCCGACGATCCGCTCGCCCGGCACCGGCTGGCAGCAGCGTGCCCGGTTGAACGCCTGATCCGGGGCCAGACCCACCACCGGGCGCTGGGCGTCCACCACCTCGGGCAGGGTGGTGGCAAGCTCGGGGTAAAGCGTTTCGACCACCTTGCGCGCCGTCAGCTCGGCCGCGCCGATCTGCGCTAGCAGTTCCGCTTCGTCGGTCAGCCCCATCATCCGGGCAGCGGTGCGCAGGGCCTTGTCGCTGGCCTTGCGACCGACGTGGTCAAACGCCGCGCGCGCCAGTTCCTGACCCAGCTTGACGAACCGGCCGCGGTCTTCTTCGCGCAACGACCGTCGGATCGCCGCCTTGGCGCGACCGGTGGTCACAAGGTCGATCCACTGCGCCTGAGGGCGCTGACCCTCGGCGGTGATGATCTCGACCGACTGGCCGTTCTTCAACCTTGTCCACAGCGGCAACCGCACACCATCGACCTTGGCCGAAACGCAGGAATTGCCGATCCGGGTGTGGATCGCATAAGCGTAATCAAGCGGCGTGGCACCGCGCGGCAACTGGATCACGTCACCCTTGGGGGTAAAGCAGAACACCTGATCGGTGAACATCTCGAGCTTGACGTTTTCGAGAAATTCGTCGTGGTCGTCTTCGTCCAGTCGCTCGGTCAGGCCGGCGATCCACTTGGCCGGATCGACCGCAAACGGGTTTTCGGCGCGCACCCCTTCGCGATAGCTCCAGTGCGCCGCCACCCCGGCCTCCGCGACCTCGTGCATCTGGCGCGAGCGGATCTGGACCTCGACCCGCTTACCGTCGCGCCCCGACACGGTGGTGTGGATGCTGCGATAACCGTTGGTCTTGGGCTGGCTGATGTAATCCTTGAAGCGGTCGGGCACCGCCCGCCAGCGCTGGTGAATGACGCCCAGAATGCGGTAGCAATCGGCCTGGTCGGCGCAGATCACACGAAAGCCGTAGATATCCGACAGCCGCGAGAAGGCGAGTTCCTTTTCCTGCATCTTGCGCCAGATCGAGAACGGCTTCTTGGCGCGGCCGTAAACATCGGCCTCAATTCCGGCCTTTTCCAGTTCCAGCCGGATATCGGCCGTGATCTTGTGGACCACATCGCCGGTTTCGCGCTGCAAGGTGATGAAGCGACGGATGATCGAGTTGCGCGCCTCGGGGTTCAGCACCCGGAAGGCCAGATCCTCGAGCTCGTCGCGCATCCACTGCATGCCCATGCGGCCGGCCAGCGGGGCATAGATCTCCATCGTCTCGCGCGCCTTCTGGGCCTGCTTTTCGGGCTGCATGCTTTTGATCGTGCGCATGTTGTGCAGCCGGTCGGCCAGCTTGACCAGAATCACTCGCAGATCGCGCGACATCGCCATGAACAGCTTGCGAAAGTTCTCGGCCTGTTTGCTTTCGGTCGAGGACAGTTGCAGGTTGGTCAGCTTCGTCACGCCATCGACCAGCCCGGCGATTTCGTCGCCAAACTGGCGCGCCACTTCGGCGTAGGTCGATTTGGTATCCTCGATGGTGTCGTGCAGCAGCGCGGTGATGATGGTGGCATCATCCAGCCGCTGTTCGGTCAGAATCGCGGCCACCGCGACGGGATGGCTGAAATAGGGCTCGCCCGAGCGTCGGGTCTGGCCTTCATGCATCTTTCGGCCGTAGGCGTAGGCCTGGCGGATCAGATCGGCATTGGTGCGCGGATTGTAGTTTCGCACGAGGGCCAGCAGGTCTTCAACGTCGATCATGCCCGCACCCCGTCCAGGTGGCTCAGCCTCAGTTGTCGCTGTCGCCCTGCGCTTCCATCAACATGCGCAGCATCCGCTCTTCCGACATGTCGTCCTGCATCGGACGGTCGGCTTCGCTGCTCATCAGTTGCGCCATCTGATCTTCTTCCGGCTCATCGACTTCGATCTGGGTCTGGTAGCTTTCGATCATCCGCTCGCGCAGGGCATCCGCGCTCTGGGTTTCGTCGGCTATCTCGCGCAGTGCCACGACCGGGTTCTTGTCATTGTCGCGCTCTACCGTCACCGGCGAGCCCGCCGCGACCTCGCGCGCCCGATGAGCGGCAAGCATGACCAGTTCGAACCGGTTCGGAACCTTGTCAACGCAATCTTCTACCGTCACGCGGGCCATGGGGGCACTCCGTCTGGGATTGGGGCATGAAAGCGCCTATGTAAGCGCCGCAGACACCCTTGACAAGCAGGTAATCCGCAGCAGCGAAGGGATCAGAGCGGAACCACGCCGGCACGCTCGGCTTCGGGCAGGGCCGCCAGCATCTGCGCCACGCTGCGACCCAGCACCGGGTGGCACCAATCGGGCGCGATCTCGGCCAGCGGCACCAGCACGAAAGCACGGTCCTGTAGCCGCGGGTGCGGCAGAATCAGCTGATCGGGGGTCTTGCGCGCCTGGACGTCGGGCGGCAGATTGCGCCAGCGCGTTTGCACCACCAGTTCGGGCAGCACCAGATCCCCCAGCGCCAGCAGATCAAGGTCCAGTGTTCGCCCACCCCAGCGCTGCAACCGCTCGCGCCCGAATCGCGCCTCGATCCGGTGCAGCAGCGCCAGAAGCTGGGCCGCATCCATGCCCGGCGCTGCCGCAACCCTGGCGGCGGCGTTGACATAATCCGGCCCCGCCCCCGGCGGAAAGCACGGGGTGGCGAAAAGTCGGCTCACGGCAAGGATTTCCAGCCCTTCGGCGGCGAACTGCGCCAGCGCCGCGGGCAGGGTCGCGGCCGGGCCGTGGCCGTGAAAGGGCAGGTTTGCCCCCAGCGCGATCAGCGCGTCCCGGTTCACATCTGCTGCCAAAGCGACACTTTCTTGTCATGAGTATTGCATGTATCATGGTGGCACTTGTATTAAGCGGTGCGTTTGTCAGCGCTGACTATAGCACCTTGACCACTCAGGGAAGCTTGATTGGCGCAGCATTTTTGGGGAAAGCATGTTTTACAAGGATGATCGTCTGGCCTTGTTCATCGACGGGTCCAACCTGTTTGCGGCGGCCAAGGCTTTGGGGTTCGACATCGACTACAAGCTGCTCAGGGCCGAGTTCCGGCGCCGGGGCAAGCTGTTGCGGGCCTTCTACTACACCGCGCTCCTGGAGAACGACGAATACTCGCCGATCCGGCCGCTGGTGGACTGGTTGCATTACAACGGCTTCACCATGGTGACCAAGGCGGCCAAGGAATACATCGATAGCCAGGGGCGGCGTAAGGTCAAGGGCAACATGGACATCGAGATTGCGGTCAACGCGATGGAGCTGGCACCGCATCTTGACCACATCGTGCTGTTCTCGGGCGACGGCGATTTTCGCCCGCTGGTGGAAAGCCTGCAACGCCAGGGGGTCAGGGTGTCGGTGGTCTCGACCATCCGCAGCCATCCGCCGATGATTGCCGACGAACTGCGCCGCCAGGCCGACAACTTCATCGAGCTGGACGAGCTGCGCGAAGTGATCGGCCGCCCGCCGCGCGAACCGCGCCCCGAGGCTGAAGAGATCGGCGCGGCGGTGAAGTAGCACGGGCTGCCCGGAGGCTTGCCAACGTTGCGGTGCGACCGGCACCCAGAGCACGAGACCGCGATGCCCAAGCCGTTCCTGACGCTTTACCTTGCCGCGCCGCGCGGCTTTTGCGCCGGGGTGGACCGGGCAATCAAGATTGTCGAGCTGGCGATCCAGAAATGGGGCGCGCCGGTTTATGTGCGCCACGAAATCGTGCACAACAAATTCGTGGTCGACGGGTTGCGCGCGCTGGGGGCGGTATTTGTCGAGGATCTTGACGAGGTGCCGCCTGACCGTCCGGTGATCTTTTCCGCTCACGGCGTGGCCAAGGCGGTGCCCGCCGAGGCGGCACGGCGGCAGATGATCTGGGTCGATGCCACCTGCCCGCTGGTCAGCAAGGTTCATATCGAGGCCGAGCGCCACCATGAGGCCGGCTTGCAGGTCGTGATGATCGGCCATGCCGGTCACCCCGAAACCATCGGCACCATGGGGCAGTTGCCCGCGGGCGCGGTGCTGCTGGTCGAGACGGCGGCGGATGTCACCCGGCTCGAGGTGCGTGACCCGGCCCGGCTGGCCTATATCACCCAGACCACCCTTTCGGTCGATGACACCGCCGCCATCGTGGCGGCGCTGCACCGGCGCTTTCCGACCATCATCGGGCCGCACAAGGAAGACATCTGCTACGCCACCACCAACCGCCAGGCGGCGGTCAAGGCGATCGCAGGGCGGATCGACGCCCTTTTGGTGATCGGCGCGCCGAACTCGTCGAACTCGAAGCGGCTGGTCGAAGTCGCGCGGGCTGCGGGCTGCGGCTACGCGCAACTGGTGCAACGCGCCGCCGACATCGACTGGCGCGCGCTGAAGGGGATCGAGGCGGTCGGGATCACCGCCGGGGCCTCGGCCCCCGAGGTGCTGGTCAACGAGGTGATCGACGCCTTTCGCGCCCGCTTCACGACCGTGGTCGAGAGGGTGGAAACCACCACCGAAGCGGTGGAATTCAAGGTGCCGCGGGTGCTGCGCACGCCTGGCTGAGGCGGCGAGGCTGGGGGCCATCTGCCCCCCAGACCCCCCGAGGATATTTGGGAAAAGGAGAAATCGGTGGCTTTGATTCATCGTCGGGGCAAATGGAGGCTTTGAGTCAATGGCAGATCTGGTGGCCTATACCGATGGCGCATGCAGCGGCAATCCCGGTCCGGGTGGCTGGGGGGTGTTGCTGCTGGCGCGCGACGGCGGTGTGCTGGTGAAAGAGCGCGAGCTTTCGGGCGGCGAGGCCGTGACCACCAACAACCGGATGGAACTGCTGGCGGCGATTTCGGCGCTGGAGGCGCTGACGCAGCGGGCGGGGATCGTGATCGTGACCGACAGCGCTTATGTAAGGAATGGGGTCACCACCTGGATTCACGGCTGGAAGCGCAACGGCTGGCGCACCGCTGACCGCAAACCGGTGAAGAATGTCGATCTGTGGCAACGGCTTGACGCGGCGCAGGCGCCGCACGCGGTCGAGTGGCGCTGGATCAAGGGCCATGCCGGCCACCCCGAGAACGAGCGGGCCGATGCGCTGGCGCGGGCCGGGATGGCCCGCTACAAGCCGGGGGGGGCGGCAAGGTAGGGCGGGGCGGAGTTTCTGCTTGGTATATGTGAACGTTCGTTTATCATCGGCTCATGGCACGGGTGAAGTCCATTTCCGACGATGACGTTCTGGCCTTGGTGCGGCAGTTAATTGCCGCCAGGGGCGACAAGGCGGTGACATTTGCCAGCGTGGCGCAGGGCGCGCGGCTGGCGGCTGCGACCCTGGTGCAGCGCTTTGGTTCGCGCGAGGCGATGCTGCGCGCGGCGCTGGTCGCGGCTTGGGACGCGCTCGATGCCGCCACCGCGTTGGCCGAAGCCGAGGCACCGATGACCGCCAAGGGGGCGCAGGGCCTGCTGAAAGCGCTGGCTGCGGCGCGCCCCGCGACGGCCGATCCGGCCCAACTGGCCGCCGGTTTTCGCGATGCCGATCTGCGGGCGCGGGCGATGGGCTGGCGCGCGCGCGTGGAGGCCGCCCTGGCGGCACGGCTGGGCGAGGGCGCGGGCGCGCAACTGCAGGCGGCGCTGCTGTTTGCCGCCTGGCAGGGGCAGTTGCTGTGGCAGGAGGCGGGCGGCAAGGGCTTTCGGCTGAAGGATGCCGTGCGGCGGATCAGCGACTGATGTAAGTGCGCCAGGCCCAGATCAGCACCATCGCCCCCAGCACCGCCCCCACGAACATCGCGACCCAACCGGTCACCGCGATCAGCACGCCGAGCATCAGCCAGCCCACCACCGCGCCGACGATGCCGATCACTATGGTGGTGGGCACGTCGGTTTCGACCCGCATCAGGCGGGTCGCCAGAAACCCGGCGGCGGCACCGATGATGACGATGAACAGCAAAACGGGCATGGCGAACCTCATGATCCTTGCCAGCGCAATATGGGGACTCGCGGCGGCGTTGTGAATGGCCCGCACATGAGAGCCGCCGCACCCGGTCAGGTCAGCCGTTCGGGCAGGGCGAAGCCGCGCAACAGTTCGGCCGCCGCCATCGGGCGTTTGCCGTCGCGCTGGGCCGCAGTCACCGTCACCGCGCCAGTGCCGCAGGCGATGGTAAAGCCCGCCAGCACCTGCCCCGGAGAGCCCGCACCGGCGGCAAGGTGCGCGCCGAGCAGCTTGACGCGCTCGGCCCCGACCAGGCACCACGCCCCCGGAAAGGGCGAAAGGCCGCGGATCTGGCGGTCGATGTCGGTGGCGGGGCGGGTCCAGTCGATCCGGGCCTCGGCCTTGGTGATCTTGGCGGCGTAAGTCACCCCGGCGTCGGGTTGCGGCTGGGGCACCAGGTCAGGCCGCCGGGCCAGGGCCGACACGATCAGGTCGGCCCCAAGTGCGGCCAGGCGGTTGTGCAGATCGCCGGCGGTATCGGTAGGGCCGATCGGGGTGGTTGCCCGCAGGAGCACCGGCCCGGTATCAAGCCCCGCCTGCATCTGCATGATGCAGACTCCGGTCTCGGAATCGCCCGCCAGAATCGCGCGCTGAATGGGCGCGGCCCCGCGCCAGCGCGGCAGCAGCGAGGCGTGGATGTTGAGGCAACCCAGACGCGGCGCATTCAGCACCGCTTGCGGCAAGAGCAGCCCGTAAGCCACCACCACCGCCACATCGGCCCCGAGGGCTGCGAATCCCGCCACCGTACCCGTCTCGCGCAGGCTGGCCGGATGGCGGGTGACAAGCCCCAGCGCCGCGGCGCGGGTTTGCACCGCCGAGGGGCGGGGCTGCTGGCCGCGCCCGGCGGGGCGGGGCGGCTGGGTATAGACCGCCACAACCTCGTGCTGACGGGCGAGCGCCTCGAGCACCGGCACCGCGAAATCCGGGGTGCCCATGAATACCACCTTCATGCGCGCGCCCCCGGTTTGGCCAGCCGCAGCCAGCGCAGGCAGGGCCGGGCGGCCATCAGGCGCGGGTGCCGTTTTCGCGCGCTTCCCGCGCGAGGTCGCGTTTCAGCTTTTCCATCTTGCGGGTGATCATCTGGCGCTTGAGCGGGCGCAGGTAATCGATGAACAGCTTGCCCGCGAGGTGGTCGATCTCGTGCTGCACGCAGGTCGCCCAGAGGCCCGCGAAATGTTCTTCCTGTTCGCGGCCATCAAGCCCGGTCCAGTGCACCCGCACTTCGGCCGGGCGCTCGACCTCGGCATACTGGTCGGGGATCGACAGGCAGCCTTCTTCGTAGGTCGAAAGGTCGGAGGAGGCCCAGGTGACGACCGGGTTGAACAGCACCATCGGGCGGGGTGCGACAGCCGGATCCTTGACGCAATCCATCACCAGCAAGCTGCGGATAACGCCGACCTGCGGCGCGGCAAGCCCGACGCCGGGGGCGGCATACATGGTTTCCAGCATGTCTTCGGCCAGACGGCCAAGCTCGACCGTGATCTGGGGCACAGGCTCGCAGAGCTTGCGCAGGCGCGGGTCGGGGTAGATCAGGATCGGGCGTATCATGGACCCGATTTAAGCGATGACGGACGCGCGTGCAATGGCGGTGGCGATTGACTCGGGATCGCGGCGTTCATGGTATGCATTTCCCGCCAATATGCGCATATTTAGGAATACGTCCTATAATGCAACAGATATGGCAGATTGTTCCCCAACCTTGCGCCCCGTCTTGGTTTTCGCTGGCGCTCGGGTTAGCTCTGGGCAGCTTTCCCCTGAGGCCCTGCCCCGGCCCCCCATGCAGAAGGACAGGCGATGAATTTCGACCAGGTGATCGACCGCTGCGGCACCCATTCGGTGAAATGGGACATGATGGAAGACCATTACGGCGTGCCCTGCGACGGCGGCATTGCGATGTGGGTGGCCGACATGGAGTTCCGCCCGCCGCATTGTGTTCAGGCGGCGATCGACAAGATCGCGGCACACGGGATTTACGGCTACTTCGGCGACGACCGCGACTATCTGGCGGCGATCCGCTGGTGGATGGCCAACCGGCATGGCTGGCAGGTGCCCGCCGAGGCGATTTTTACCACCCACGGGCTGGTCAACGGGGCGGCGCTGTGCGTCGATGCCTTCACCGCGCCGGGCGATGGTGTGGTGCTGCTGACGCCGGTTTATCATGCCTTCGCGCGGGTGACCAAAGCCGCCGGGCGGCGGGTGGTCGAGTGCCCGCTGGCGCTGCGCGACGGGCGCTACGAGATGGATTTTGCCGCCTGGGACGCGCAGATGACGGGTACCGAGCGGCTGCTGATCCTGTGCTCGCCGCACAACCCCGGCGGGCGGGTGTGGAGGGTGGACGAGCTGCGCGGGGTGGCCGATTTCTGCGTTCGCCACGATCTGGTGCTGGTCTGCGACGAAATTCACCACGACCTGGTGTTCCCCGGCCAGCACCACACCGTGATGCCGCTGGCGGTGTCCGAGATCGGCCACCGGCTGGTGATGCTGACGGCGGCGACCAAGACCTTCAACATCGCGGGTTGCCATACCGGCAACGTCATCATCACCGACCCGGGCTTGCGCGCCCGCTTTGCCGCCCGGGTGGGCGCGCTCGGGATCTCGCCAAATTCGTTCGGCATGTTCATGGTAACGGCGGCCTATTCGCCCGAGGGGGCGCAGTGGCTGGATGCGCTGATGGCCTATCTCGATGCCAACCGGCGGCTGTTCGACGCCGGGGTCAATGCCATTCCCGGCCTGCATTCGATGGCGCTGCAAGGCACCTATCTGGCCTGGGTCGATTTTGCCGCCACCGGCATGACCGCGCCCGAGTGCATCGCGCGGGTGGAAAAGAGTGCCCGGATCGCCGCCAACCACGGCGCCACCTTCGGGCTTGGCGGCGAGACCTGGCTGCGCTTCAATCTGGCCGCGCCGCGCGCCCAGGTGGCCGAGGCGGTGGCGCGGCTGCAAGCGGCATTTGCCGATCTGCAATAGCGCCGTCACGGCGACGCGGTGCCGTTCGGGCGCGTCAGAATCCGGGCAGGTAACCCGCCGGGGTGGCCTGCTCGCGGACATAGTCGAGCGCGGGCCGGTCGGCGACCGGGGTCGCACGCTTGAAGCCACAGACCAGCTCGCCATCCCTGATGGCCGAAGCCACGATCAGGCACTGTGACAGGTAACGCGCGCCGTCGTAGATATCGACCAGACCGCGGAGATGGGCGCTGTGGTCGGCGGCGATGGCAAAGCCATCCGACCAGAGGTGCAGAATGGGAAACACCGCCTCGCCGCTTTGCACGCGAAGACGCGAGCGGCGGTTCGGGCTGGTCCGGCGCGCCGCCGCCAGTTCATCACGCACCACCTGGGGCAGAAATCCGTTCATCCGAACCTCCGGCTACATGCTGCAAGTCTGGCGGGAGAATGGTAGCGAATTATGGCGATCGCGTAAAAGCGGCAAAAACTTTGTGCGACGTGCCGAAAATGGCACGGCGATATTGCTTTGGCGGCGGGATTGCGATTGGTGGGCGCCAGTGACGGCAGGGCCGCGAGGCCCCCACTGGATAAACCGAGGGATACGATGACCGCGACATTGTTGATCCCGGCGCTGCTGCTCGACGCGGCACTGGGCGAGCCGCGCGTGCTGTGGCAACGCTGGCCGCATCCGGCGGTGCTGATGGGCCGCGCGGTGGCGCTGGCCGAGCACCACCTGAACCGGGGAGGCGCGCGGCGGGCGCGCGGTGTGGCAGCGATGGCGGGGCTTGGGGCGGGCGCGCTGGGGTTGGGCTGGGCGATCCACCTTCCGCCGGATTTCGGGCTGACCGAGGTGCTCTTGGCGGCGATCCTGCTGGCGCAGCGATCCCTGGTTGATCACGTGCAGGCGGTGGGCGACGCGCTGCGCCTGTCGCTGGCCGACGGGCGGCGGGCGGTGGCGCGGATCGTCGGGCGCGATACCGCCGCCATGGACGCCCCCGCCGTGGCGCGGGCGGCGATCGAAAGCGCGGCCGAGAATTTCAGCGACGGGGTAATCGCGCCGGCGTTCTGGTTCCTGATCGCCGGTCTGCCCGGCCTCATGCTTTTCAAGGTCACCAACACCGCCGACAGCATGATCGGCCACCGCACCCCGCGCTACGAACAGTTCGGCTGGGCCGCCGCGCGCCTTGACGATCTCTTGAACCTGATCCCGGCGCGGCTCACGGCCCTGCTGATCGCCCTTTGCCATGGCCGGTTTGACGCTGCCACCCCGATCCTGCGCGACGCGCCGCTGCACCGCTCGCCCAATGCTGGCTGGCCCGAGGCGGCAATGGCGGTGGTGCTGAACGTCAGCCTGTCGGGGCCGCGCAGCTACAATGGCGAGATGCGCGATTTCGCCCCGGTCTTTCCCGAAGGCCGCAACGATCCGGGGCCGGACGATATCGACGCGGCGGTGCGGGTGCTGTGGCGGGTCTGGGCCGGCGGGCTTGCGGTGGTGGCGGTGCTGGCGCTAGTCTGACCCGGTGTTTCCGCCTGAAGGAGCTTTCATGCGTTTGCTGCCGCTGGCCGTGCTGGCCACGCTTGCCGTCGGCCCCGCCCTTGCCGCCCCCTGTGGCGGCTCGTTTGTCGATTTCATTGCCGCGATGAAAGCCGAGGCGCGGGCTAACGGGCAGGATAGGGCTGCGATCGACAGCTTTTTTCGCGGCGCGCAGCAAGATCCGTCGGTGCTGAAAGCCGACCATGCGCAGGGGGTGTTTCGCAAGACCTTTCTCGAATTTTCGCAAGCCCTGATCAGCCAGAACCGGATCAGCAATGGCGCCGCGAATTCGCGCAAGTTCGACGCGGTGTTACAGCGGGCCGCGCAAGACTACGGCGTCTCGCGCGGCATCCTGCTGGCGTTCTGGGCGTTCGAGACCGATTTCGGCGCGGTGCAGGGCGATTTCAACACGCGCAACGCGCTGGTCACGCTGGCCCATGACTGCCGCCGCCCCGAGCTGTTCCAGACCCAGGTTCATGCCGCGTTACGCCTGCATGCCATGGGCATGTTCGATCCCGCCACCACCACCGGGGCCTGGGCGGGCGAGATCGGCATGGTGCAGATGCTGCCCAAGGACATTCTCGAGCGCGGCGTCGATGGCGACGGCGACGGCGTGATCAGCCTCAAGACCTCGGTCCCCGACGCGCTGTTGTCGGGGGCGCGGATGCTGCAAGGGCTGGGCTGGCGCGCGAATGAACCGTGGCTGCAAGAGGTGGTGCTGCCCGAAAGCCTGGATTGGGCGCAGACCGGGTTGCAAAATGAGCGCCCGGTGGCCGACTGGGCCGCGATGGGGATCACGGCGCGCGAGGGCAAACTCGTCCGCGGATTGCGCGCTTCGGTGCTGCTGCCGCAGGGCCGCCATGGCCCCGCCTTTCTGGCCTATCCCAATTTTCAGGTGCTGTTCGAGTGGAACAAGAGCTTTGTCTACGTCACCACCGCCGCCTATTTCGCGACCCGGCTGGAAGGGGCGCAGCCCTACGCCGCAGGCAACCCCGATCCCGCGCTGTCGCCTGACCAGATGAAATCCTTGCAGCAGAAACTGGCGGCGCGCGGCTACGAGGTGGGCAAGATCGACGGCATTCTGGGGGCGGCCACCAGGGCGGCGGTGCAACAAGAACAGGTGCGGCTGGGGCTGCCCGCCGACGCCTGGCCCACCACCGCGCTGCTGGCCGCGCTATGAACGTCACCGCCGCCGAGTTGGCCGCCGCCCTGCCGCAGGTTCTGGCTGCCCCCAGGACCGATGCACCGATTGCCACCCTGTGCTTTCGCCCCGGCTTCAACCAGCGCCGCTTTCCCGATCGGTTGCGCCTGACCCGCGCCGCCGGCGTGCCGGGCGAGCGCTGGCTGACCAACCCGTGGCTCAAGCTGCCCGATGGTAGCCCCGATCCGCGGATTCAGGTCTCGATCCTGCCCCGCCGGGTGATGGATCTGGTGTGGCGCGACCGCGAGGCCACGCCCCACCCCGGCGATACCATCGTCGCCGATCTCGATTGCAGCGAGGCCGACCTGCCCGCCGGCACCCTGATCCGCGCCGGAACCGCAGTGGTGCGGGTGTCGGATGTGTTCAACGAAGCCTGCATCAAGTGGAAAGCGCGCTACGGGCAGGCCGCGAAAGACTGGATCACCGCCCCCGGCCACCCGGCGCTGCGGCTGCGCGGGGTGCTGTGCGCGGTCGTCGAGGATGGCGAGGTGCGGCTGAGCGACCGCCTGGTGGTGCTGCGCTGAGCGGTTTACCTTCATCCTGAATCTTGAATCGCTGTGGCGACTGGCATGACAAGGTTTGCTGGAAGCCTCACCACCGATCGGGCCGTGGGTTTTGGGCACCGGGACCGGGCGGCCTTGCCTGAAGGCCGCGAGGCCGCAGGGCAAGGGGGGTTGGGCTTGGCTGACGCGTCGAGGGTCAGGCAAGGCAAGAATCGACTACCTTCTCGTCAATGCTCATCCGGCGCCAAGCGCCCGCCTTACGCCACCAGCGCCTCGGCCCGTCCGAGATCGACCGAGACCAGTTGGCTGACCCCCTGTTCGGCCATGGTGACGCCAAACAGCCGGTTCATCCGCGCCATTGTCACGGCGTGGTGGGTGATCACCAGAAACCGGGTCTCGGTGCGCCGCGTCATCTCGTCCATCAGATCGCAGAACCGCGTCACGTTGGCATCGTCAAGCGGGGCGTCAACCTCGTCGAGCACGCAGATCGGCGCGGGATTGGCCAGAAACACCGCGAAGATCAGCGCCAGTGCGGTCAGGGTCTGCTCGCCGCCCGACAGCAGCGACAGCGTGGCCAGCTTCTTGCCCGGCGGCTGACACATGATTTCCAGCCCCGCCTCCAGCGGATCGTCGCTTTCGACCAGAACCAGCCGCGCCTCGCCGCCGCCGAACAGGTGGGCGAATAGGGTGGCGAAACTGCCGTTGACCGCCTCGAATGCCGTCAGCAGGCGCTCGCGCCCCTCGCGGTTGAGACCACTGATCCCGGCGCGCAGCGTCTTGATCGCCTCAACCAGATCGGCCTTCTCACCCGCCAGAGCGTCGTGCTCAAGCTGCACCGCCCTGGCATCTTCTTCAGCGCGCAGGTTCACCGCTCCCAAAGCCTCGCGCAGGCGCTTGAGGCGCGCAACCTCGTCCTCCAACGCATCCGTACGAGGGATGGTGGCCGGATCGGCAGCGAGGCTTGCCAGCAATTCGGTCGGAGTCTGGTCGGCAGCCTCGCTGATGCGCGCGGCGGCATGCTGAACCGCCTCGGCGGCACCGTCGCGGCGAGCCTCGGCGCGAGCGCGGGCCTCGCGCGCCGCACCGGCCTGCCCTTCGGCGGCGCGCTGCGCCTCTTGGGCGTGGCGCAAGGCCGCTTCGGCCGCCGCCAGCGCATCGGCGGCGCGGGTTTGGCGGGTGGCGGCTGCGGTGATAGCCGCCGCAAGCTGGGCGCGTTGGTTCGCAATTTCATTCGGCACCGCGGCGGCCTGACGCAACTCGTCCTCGGCGCGGGCGCGGCGTCCGGCCAGATCGGCGCTGCGCTCGGCCGCGGTTTCCAGCCGGTGCTGCCAGCCGCCCAACTCGCGGGCCCCTTCCTGCTGGCGGCGCACCCTGGCCTCGCCTTCGCGGCGCAGCTCGTCGTGCGCCGAGCGCCGGGCCAGCATGATGGCGCGCGCGTCCTCGACCCCGGCTTTCAGCGCCTCAAGCGCGGCGCGCGCGGCGGCAAGATCGGGCAGCGCCGCCAACCCCGCCTCCTCCGCGGCCAGTCGCGAGGCAGCCTGAGCCGCATCGTCGTCGTGGCGGGCCACCGCCAGCCCTGCAGCCTCAAGCTTGCCCCCGGCGATTTCACGATCCGCCGCCGCCCGGCTGGCGGCGCGATTAAGGTCGGTGACACGGGCATCGGCGGCGCGTCTGGCCTCGCGCGCCGCCTGATCGACCCGCGCCAGGTCGGCCAGCCGGGCCTGCAATCGGTCGTGCGCCAGCCGTGCACCATCGGCGCGGGCGGCCACCTCCTCGAGATCGCGCTTGACCTGCACCAGCCGGTTCAACTGTTGCAACCGCAACGCCGCAGCCGAGGGCGCGTCTTCCGCCGAACCGCGCAAGCCGTCCCAGCGCCACAGATCACCCTCGACGCTGACCAGCCGCTGGCCAGGGCGCAAGGCGGCCTGCAACCCCGCCCCGTCAGCGCGCGCCACCAGCCCGATCTGGCTGATCCGGCGCCTCAGCACGGCGGGCACCTGCATATGGTCCGCCAGCGCCTCGGCCCCGGCTGGCAGGGGCTGATCCGCGTCATAGTCGGGCAGCCCGGCCCAACCGGAACCTGCTGCCCCTTCAATTTCGGGCGCGCGCAGATCGTCGGCCAGCGCCGCGCCAAGGGCGTGTTCATAGCCCGGATCGACCTGCACCTGGTCCAGCACCTGCACCCCGCTTTGCGCTTCACGCGCCACCAGCCGCGCCAGCGCGGCGACTTCGGCGCGCAGCGCGTTGGCCTCGCCTTCCGCCGCCGACCGGGCCGCGCGAGCTTCGGCCTCGCGCGCCTGCACCGCGGCGCGGGCTTCGTCGGCGGCGCGCAGCGCGGCCTCACTGGCGGCGGCAAGGGCTATGGCCTCGGTCAGCGCCGCCTCGGCGGTCGCTGCTGCGCGGGCGGCGGTCGCTTCGGCGGCACGCGCCCCTTCTCCCTCGCTGCGCGCCCGGGCCGCATCGGCTTCGGCCTTCTGCACCGTGGCGCGCAGGTCAAGCAGCAGCCGCTCGACCGAGTGGTGGCGCGCCGCCAGCCGGGCCACGTCTTCGCTGCGCTGGTCGAACACCGCCTCGCAGCCCGCCAGCCCCGCCGCCGCCGCACGTGCCGCGTCGGCCGAAGCCGTCAGCCGCGCGTCGTGCCCCTCGTGCGCCCGCGCCAGTTGGTCTTGCTCCCACTCGAGCCGGGCAATGGTGTCAACCGCATCGCGGTTCAGCCCGGCTTCGCGCGCGGCGTCGCGGGTCAGTTGCGCGATCCCCTCGGTCAGGGTGGCGATGGTCTGGCGGGCGCGGGCGTCCTGATCGTCCAGCGCATCGCACTGTAGCGTCAGGCGTTGCAGCACCGCCCCGGCAATGGCGTCTTGTTCGCGGCAGGGCGGCAGCGCGTCCTCGGCAGCCGCCCGCTCACTGGCCGCGGCACGGGCGGCAGCCTCGGCCTGAGCGACCGCGATCAGGCAGGTGCGCAGCACTGCCTCGGCTTCGGCCCGCGCCTGATCGGCCTCGCGCCAACCGGCAAACAGCACCATGCCCTCGGCCCGGCGCAGCTGTTCGCCGATCTCGCGATAGCGCGCCGCCTGCCGTGCCTGCCGCGCCAGAGTGGCCAGTTGCGCCGCCAGCGCCTCGACCACATCATCGACCCGTGCCAAATTGGCCTCGGTCGCGCCAAGGCGCAACTCGGCCTCGTGGCGGCGCTGGTAAAGCCCGGAGATCCCCGCCGCCTCTTCCAGAATCTGCCGCCTGCTGCGGGGCCTGGCATTGATCAGCTCGGCAATCTGGCCCTGCCGCACCAGCGCGGGCGAATGCGCCCCGGTCGAGGCATCGGCAAACAGCATCTGGATGTCGCGCGCGCGCACCTCGCGGCCGTTGGCCTTGTAGGCCGAACCGACGTCGCGGGTGATCCTTCGCACCACCTCGATCTGGTCGGCGTCGTTGAAACCGGCAGGCGCAAGCCGGTCGGCATTGTCGATCACGACCGCGACCTCGGCAAAATTGCGTGCCGGGCGGCTGGCGGCCCCGGCAAAGATCACGTCGTCCATCTCGCCGCCGCGCATCAGGGTGGCGCGGTTTTCGCCCATCACCCAACGTAGCGCCTCGAGCAGATTGGATTTGCCGCAACCATTCGGCCCGACCACCCCGGTCAGCCCGGCCGAAATCACCAGATCGGTCGGATCGACAAAGCTCTTGAAGCCGTTGAGGCGCAGGCGGGTAAGCCGCAACTGGATACTCCGGGTGATTCCGATCCGTGCATGGTCTGGCCTTGGAGGGCGCGTGTCAACCGCGTTACCCCATCCATGGGCTGTCATCTGCCGGTATCCCCAATATCTTGCCATCGCGCGCAGTTCGCTCGCGGCAGTTGCCTTGGCCGCAGCGCGCCCCCCAAACTGCCGCGGCGGTGACCGGGGTCAGAGGCTGGCCTCGACCCGGAACCCCGCCGGGATCGCATCGCGCCCCTCGAGCACCAGATCGGCCATCACCTCGGCTACCTTGGGGGCCATGCCGAAGCCGATCTTGAAGCCGCCGTTGGCAACGAACTGCAAGGGCCGTCCTGGCCACGGCCCGAGCATCGGCGCGCGCGCGCGTGCCCGTGGTCGCAGCCCCGCCCAGCGCGCCAGCACCCGCGCCCCGGCCAGCGCCGGACAGGTAGCGACCGCGCGCCGGTGCAGCGCGTCAAGCTGGGCATCGGTGGCGCTGGGGTCGGCCCAGCGGCGCTCGCTGGTCGAGCCGATCGCCACCGTGCCATCGCCATGGGGCACGATGTGCAGACCGTCGGCAAAAAGCTGCGGCGCGTCGCGGGCGTCAAACTCCAGGCTCAGCGCCTGCCCCTTGATCCCGCCGCCGACCGCCCGGCCCAGATCGGCCGAAAGGGCCTCCAGCCCGGCAACGCCGGTGGCCCAGACCACCGGCCCGACCGCACCTTGCCCCGAAGCACCTTCCACCACCTCGCCCCCGCGCGCCCGGATCGCGGCCACCAGCGCCACCGCCGCCCGGCGCGGGTTCAGCCGCGCACTCAGGCTGTCCACCACCACCCAGCCCGATGGGCTGGGCGGCTGCCACGGCCCCGATCGGGCAGGCTCGACCCGCCACTCGGCCCTGCCCTGCCACAGCGTCGCGGCCCCCACGGCGCGCCCCCGCGCCACCGCCACCGCCGAATCGTCGGCCAGCGGCTGCACCCGCCCGGCCCGCGCGTAGCCGACCTCCAGCCCCGAGGCCGCCTCGACCCGGCCCCACCAGTCGCCCGCCATCAGCAGGCTGGCCAGTTGGAACGCCTTCTTGTCATTCCAGATTTCCGGCACATGCGGCGCAAGCGCCCCGACCAGCCCGCCGCTTGCGCCGGCCCCGATCCGCGCCGCCTCGATCAGGCGCACCCGCGCGCCGCGCTGCACCGCCGCCCAGGCCACCGCCAGCCCGAAAATCCCGCCGCCCATCACCGTCAGATCAGGCGTTGCCATTGCTGCCGTCCTCGCCCATTGTCGCGCGCGTTCACCGCACCGGGGCTTAGCGCAGATGACCATGACAGACCAGAGTCCCGCCCTGCGCTGGCAGGACGGCACCATTCCGGTCGCGACCCGCTTCGATGACCCCTATTTCTCGGCCGACGACGGGCTGGCCGAATCCCGGCACGTGTTTCTGGCCGGCAACGACCTGCCTGCCCGCCTGCGTCCCGGCTTTCACATCGCTGAACTGGGGTTTGGCACCGGACTCAATTTACTTGCGACTCAAATCGCCTGGCGAGCTGCGGGCTGCCCCGGCCCGCTCACCTACACCGCGTTCGAGGCCTTCCCGCTGCCCGCCCCCGACATCGCCCGCGCCCTGAGCCGCTTTCCCGAAGCCGCCGCCGCCGCCCCGCCCTTGCTGGCGCAATGGGTCACCGGTGCCACCCGCTTCACGCTGGACGGCATCACGCTCGAGATCATCCTCGGCGACGCCCGCACCACCCTGCCCGGCTGGGCGGGTTGCGCCGACGCCTGGTATCTCGACGGCTTCTCACCCGCCAAAAATCCCGAGCTGTGGACCGACGAGCTGCTGGTCGAGGTCGCCCACCACACCGCCGCCCTCGGCAGCTTCGCCACCTATACCGCCGCAGGCCACGTGCGCCGGGGCTTGCAGGCGGCGGGATTTGCGGTCAGACGCCTGCCCGGCTTTGGCCGCAAACGCCACATGAGCGCCGGAATCCTGATCCCATGACCCCGCAGAACCTGCGCCTCGGCATCGCGCTGATGGTTGCCACCTCGGCCATTTTCGCGCTGCAAGACGGGCTGTCGCGCCACCTCGCCGCCAGTTACAACGTCTATATGGTGGTGATGATCCGGTTCTGGTTCTTCGCGGTCTTTGTGATGGTGCTGGCCAGCCGTCAGCCCGGCGGCCTGCGCGCCGCTACCCGCTCGCATTATCCCCTGCGCCAAATCCTGCGCGGCCTGCTGCTGGTGACCGAGGTCTGCATCATCGTCGTCGGCTTTGTCCATATCGGGCTGATCGCCAGCCATGCCGTCTTCGCCTGCTACCCGCTGCTGGTCGCCGCCCTGTCCGGCCCGGTGCTGGGCGAGCGGGTCGGCTGGCGGCGCTGGGCCGCGATCGGCGCCGGCTTTGCCGGGGTGCTGATCATCCTGCAACCGGGCGTCGCGGTCATCTCGCCCTGGGCGCTGCTGCCGCTGCTCTCGGCGCTGCTGTTCGCGCTCTACGGCCTGCTCACCCGCTTCGTCGCCCGCGCTGACAGTGCCGCCGTCAGCTTCTTCTGGACCGGCACCTCGGGTGCCGCCGCCATGACCTTGGTCGGGATCTGGTTCTGGCAACCGATGAGCACCGCCGACTGGGGCTGGATGGCGGCCCTGTGCGGCACCGCCGCGCTCGGCCACTGGTGCCTGATCAAGGCACTGGCGGTGGCCGAAGCCAGCGCGGTGCAGCCCTTCGCCTACCTGCAACTGGTGTTCGTCTCGCTGCTCGGCATCACCGTGTTCGGCGAGACCCTTGCCCCCAACGTGGCGCTCGGGGCGGGGGTCGTGGTCGGCGCGGGTCTGTTCACCCTGTGGCGTCAACGCGTCACCGCCCGCGCCTGACCGCTTTCACCTTGGGGCAAATATCCCGGGGTGAGCCGCGCCCGGAACAGGGTCCAGTGGGGGCTGTTGAAAAAGCAACTGCGCCCCCTGCCTGCCGCCCGAGAACCGGGATAGTGTTCTCTGCAACCTCAACTCTGGCCTCGGCCATCGCCGAGGCCACACGGTGCCCTGTCAGCAGGCTGGCCGGGGGCTCGAAGCCCCCGGCCAGTATCCGTCGTCGTCAAATGGCTTTTTCAGTCCTTGCGGCGGTCCAGCTCCGGCCGTCGCGCAAAAGGGCGTTGGCGAGGATCAGCGTTTCCTTGTCGATCCCGAGATGGACCTTGCACCAGACCCGCCGCATGACTGTTCCACAACTTCGGATAAGCCAGAGGTGCCGCTTGATCGTTTTTCCCATATTGGGCATTTTGTTGGGTGGCTGGAAATATTCGCGGAAAAACGCAATGATTTCAATGGTGTCTGGCGGAGAGACAGGCCGCTTCGTCACGCGACCGCACGTCGCCGAAGGGTGATCGCATCCCGGTCGGCCCGTTCGGGGAACTTGTCACGGTCGGGCTTGACGACGTGCCGCCGGAAGCGCCTGCGGGCTGTCTGGCCCTGTTCACCCTGGCATCGGGCTATGTGCCCACATGGGCCGCGCCAGAGGGGCAGCAACGGCTTGCAGACAGGGCGCAGCACGTCGCTTGGCTTGCAGGGGCAGGACGGCCCGATTTCCCCGCTGTAGCCGTGCTGCGGGTCGCCGCCGGGGCCACCATGCGCCAAGCCTGCACCGCTGCGGGTATCGACCCCGACGCGCCCCTTGTGGGCATCCCCGCAGCCGCCTTCTAACGATCTTCCACAGGGCCACTGAGGAAGCTACCTGACCCCCGTTGCCGCAAGGTTTCAGGGGGATTTTTTACGGTTCGGTCGGCGCGGCCTTCGATTTTGTTTCAAGACCCGATAGCAGGTGCTTTATCCAATGGGCGAACATTCCGCCCCACTTCGTTGCCCGTTCCATTTCTTCGACAGGAACCGCATCTGCGGCCATGTTTTCGCTTCCCGCTACTCGCTCAAAAACGGCAAACACGACGTAATTTTCATCGCACAAGAGGTATCCGGCGCAATGACCGTGGGCGATTTTGTTGCGTAGCTTGGAATACTTTTCGTAAGTTTTCTTGTTCTTTCGCAGTAGCTTGGCAAAGTTTTTCCCCGCTTTCACTTGCGAAATTATCTTGATGACTTCGGCCAACTTGGCCGAACCGTTCTGTTTGCCAATTTCATCTGCGGCTTCGTGTAGAGGCTGGTTCAAGAACTTTGCCAGCAACATTCCTAAAACGCCGTCAAGCGTTCCCCATGCGAGAACAAGGTCAAGCATCGCATCGCGATGCAAGGGCTTAAGCGGAAGCTTGAAGTTTCCGGCTTCCAACTCACTATTGAGCGTTCTTTCGTCCACAATCGGCCCTTTCGGTCTTCACGTTCGCGTGATCGCTTCCGGCCTGTTCGGTCGTTTTTCTAGCAAAATCAGCCGCTTCGCCAACATGCAAAAAGACATGCAAAGGGATGGCTTTTGCCCTGTAACCCATTGATTTCAATGGTGTCTGGCGGAGAGACAGGGATTCGAACCCTGGGAAGGCTTTCACCCTCAACGGTTTTCGAGACCGCCCCGTTCGACCGCTCCGGCACCTCTCCGCGCTGGGGTCGTCGTGAGCGCTGGATTTAGCGATGTCCGGCACGGCATGCAACCCTGATTCCCACAATCGTCGCACCCGGTCGCGCGGCTTTGGCCGGGGCTTGCTTGGCAACCGGCGGCGAAGGGTGCGGTCGGCAGCAAGAAAGTAGGCCACGGTAGCGGCCGGACAGGCCTGCTGCGCGCGGCGTAAAGGCCGTCCACCTTTATCCTTCCTGGCGGCAGGCAGGGATCGTCTTGACCTGGACTTGTAGCGTTAGGCTCGTCTGGCGTGTTCGGAAGGCATATGCCAGCGCTAAGTTGCGCGTCCTTTCCGCATCTCGCGCAAGGCTTTGATGTTGTGACCGTCCGCCTTCGTTGTTCCTCGCAGATCCACCCTGGCAGATCGATGCCCTCGGACGGTCGGTCACATCATCAAAGCCCCCAAACCGGCAACGTCTTGTGCTGCCCTTTGGCACACCACTGCTTCGCCGTTGACAGTCAGCGCCACCAGTCACGGTTCGCGCGCGCACCGGAAGTCGCGGGGTTGCCCGCCGACGGAATGATCAGGCAATTTCCGGCGTTGTCGCTGTCGTCCCCGTCCTTGGTTCTCTCAAGTCTTGGTTGCATCGGGGGGGCCGCCGGATCAGGGCAACCCTGCCTCCGCTCCAGGGCGCTTTCGGCATCTGTCAAAGGCTTTCGCCGCCGTCGATCACCAGCGCGTGGCCGGTCATGAACGCGGAATCGTCCGATGCAAGATAGACGATGCAGCGCGCGATCTCACTGACGGTGCCCCAGCGCTGCATCGGTATGGTCGCCGCCACGTAATCTTCCAGCCCGGCTCGCCCGCCCATCTGGGCCTCGAAACCGGCATTGAACGCGGTATCGACAAAGCCGGGACAAAGCGCGTTGCAGCGCACGTTGAAGCGTGCATAGTCGGCGGCCATCTGCCTGGTCATGGCGATGACAGCGTGTTTGGTGGTGGCATAGGCGATCATCTCGCGGTCGAACGGCACCCCGGAATTCGAAGCGGTGATGATGATCGAACCCCGGTTCTGCCGCTTCATTTGCGGCATTGCCGCGCGCGCGGCTACGAAATGCGCCCGCACGTTCAGCTGCCAAGACGCATCCATCTGTGCGGTGGTCACCTGTTCCAATGATCCCGGAATCTGGATGCCGACGTGGGAATGCAGGATGTCGAGCCGCCCGTGCCGTGCCCCTGCCGAGGCAATCGCGGTGGTCAGCGCCGCATCGTCGGCGACGTCGATCCCGCGGGACTCGGCCCGCCCGCCTGCCGCGCCGATTTCGGCTGCAACGGTTTTGGCACGTTCCGGGTCGAGGTCGGTCACCACCACCAGCGCCCCTGCGGCCGCCATCGCCCGCGCCCCGGCCCGACCGATGCCCGACCCGGCCCCGGTCACGAAAGCCACGCGGTTTTCAAGCAACATCAGACATCTCCCGGCCAAGGTCAGCCGCCCGGTTTGCGGCCGCGCTGCAGAATGCCTTGCGCCATGATCAGACTGATCAGCGATACCGTCAGCACCATGGTGCCGATGGCGTTGATCTCTGGCGTGACGCCCCGGCGGATCGACGAAAACACATAGATCGGCAGGGTGGTCTGCGACCCGGCCACGAAAAACGCGATCACGAAATCATCAAAACTGAAGGTAAAGCTCAGCAGCGACCCCGCAATGATGCCGGGCAGAATCTGCGGCAGCGTGATCTGGCGGAAGGTGCCGAATGGGGTCGCATAAAGATCGGCCGAGGCCTCGATCAGGCTGCGGTCCATGCCGGAAATGCGGGCGCGCACGATGATGATCACCAGCGCCATAGCAAACAGCCCGTGCGCCGCGATCAGCGACCCGTAACCCAGTGCCAGTTGCGGCGCGGCCCCCGATCCGGGCCAGAGCATCGCCAGCAGCGGGTTCAGCCAGCCAAACAGCGTCACCAGCGCGATCAGCGTGGCAATGCCGATCACGATGCCCGGGACCATGACGGCGATGTAGATAGCGGCGTCAAAGATCGTCCGCCACGGCCCTTTCAGCGATTGCAGCGCCAGCGCCGCCATGGTGCCGAACAGCGCGGCCAGTCCCGCCGAGACCAGCGCCACGATAAGGCTGGTGCGCAGCGCCTCCATCACGAAAGGGTTGGTCAGCGCCTTGCCATACCATTCGACGGAAAAGCCGCTGAACTCGCTGGCGCTGCGACCGGCGCTGAAACTGAACAACGCGATGATCCCGATCGGGATGTAAAGAAACAGATAGACGGCCGCCGCATAGATCCGCATCACGCCCTCACATCAGCGACAACTCGTCGCGCGCCCCGGCCCAACGGCGGGTCAGCCGCATATAGATGGTGACCGTGACCAGCATCACCACCACCAGTGCCACCGCCACCGCGGAACCGAAGGCCCAATTGCGCGATTGCAAGAACAGATCAACCAGCGCGTTGCCGACAAAGTAAACCTTGCCGCCACCCAGAATTGCCGGGATCAGGTATTCCCCCATCAGCAGGATGAAGACCAGCATGCAGCCGGTGGCCACACCCGGCATCGACAGCGGCAGCGTAACGCTCAGAAAACTGCGCCAAGGTGGGCTCCCGAGATCGGCCGAGGCCTCGAGCAGCCGTTGGTCCAGCCGCTCGAGGCTGACATAGATCGGAAACACCATCAGCGGCAGGTAGCCGTAAACGATGCCCACCAGCACCGCGAACGGGGTGTTGATCAACTGGACATGGCCCAGCCCGAGCGCCGCAAGCAGGGCGGGCAGGCCCTTGCCGCCAAGGATGAATATCCAAGCATAGCTGCGGAGCAGCATCGAGGTCCAGAAGGGCACGATCACGAGGATCAGCAGCAGCGTGCGCCAGCGCGGGCTGGCTTTCAGCGCCAGATAATAGGCCAGCGGGTAGGCGATCAGCAGCGCCAGCGCCGTGCCCGTCGGCGCCAGCGTCAAGGTGTTGCGAAACGCCGCCCAGCGGGCCCCGAGGTTCAGATAGTTGTCCAGACTGAACGCGGGGGAATAGCCACCGGCCGCCCCCCGCGCCCCGAAGCTGAAGACCAACACGACCACCAGCGGCAGCACCAGCATGATCACAAACCATGCCGCTGTCGGCAGCAGAAACCACCAGGTCCTGACGTGGAGCCGCATTGTCATCGCCTAGGCCGATTTGAAGCGGGCCATCAACTCGGCCCGGTTCGGATCGGTCAGCGTGGCCGCCGCGCCGAATTCAAGCGGACTCAGCAATTCGGCCGCCGGATAGAGGATGGGGTCGTTCAGCACCTCCGCGGGCAGCAGCGCGCTGACCCGGGAGTCGGCCACCGGATAACCGTGGAACAGGGCTTCCTTGGCGTTGACCGCCGGATCCAGAAGGAAGTTGATCAGCGCATAGGCGGCGTCAGAATGAGGAGCCCCTTTCGGGATGGCGTAGAAATCGCTCCAGATCTCGCCGCCTTCGCGACCGATGACATACTCGATCTCGGGCATGTCGCGGTTCAGTTGCTTGCCGTCGCCGGTCCAGGCCATCGCCACCCAGGCATCGCCCGAACGCATCGCAGGCTGGTAGTCCGACGAAATGCCGAACAGGTGCGGCTTGACGGCCAGCAGCAGCGTCTCGGCCTCGGCCAGCTCTTTCGGGTCGATCGAGTTGAAGGAATAACCGAAGTATTTCAGGGCATTGCCGATGGTGGTCAACTGGTAGTCATGCACCATGGCGCGGCCGCTGAACTCGGCCTGCGCCATGTCCCAGAATTCCTTCCAGGTGGTCAGCTTCTTGCCGCCGGTCTGGGTGTTGTTCACCACATAGCCGGTGGTGCCCCAGTCTTTCGGCACGGCATAGAGCTTGCCATCCACCGTGCCCGGCCCGGCAAAGCGCGGATCGAAGGCCGCCGCATCGTAGTTTGGGATCTGTGACAGATCGAGTGGTTCGATCAGCGACTCGCCGACATAGGTGGTGATGGTGTAGTTGGTCGGCACGAACACATCCCAGCCGGTGCCGCCCGCCTGCAACTTGGCCAACATTTCCTCGTTCGAGCCGAACACGTTCAACTGCACCGCCGCACCGGTGGCGGCGGTGAAAGCCTCGAAATTCGCCGGATCGTGATAGTTGGGCCAGCTCGACAGCACCACGCGGTCGCCGATGCTGCCGGTTGCAAGGGCCGGGCGCGGGCGCAGGCCGGGCATCGCCACCCCCAGCACGGTGGTGGCAAGCCCGAGGCCGGTCACCCCCAGAAAGTGCCGGCGGCTGATCGAGCCGCGCCGATAGCGCATCAACTCGGCCATGAATTTTTCCCGCGAGATGAAGTCGTTGACGTCAGACATTTGCGTTCTCCCCGTTGGTTGATCGGTTTTCAGTCGTTGGACAGCAACAGCGCCGAGGCTTCGCTCCAGCGTGCGAACCCCTGATCTCCGGCGGCAAAACCGCCCGCCTCCGCCTCGGCCTGACGCGGGACCAGTATGGTGAATTCGCCAAGATCGTCATTTTTCACTACATATTCGGTATGTTCGCCCAGAAAGATCCGGTTGATCACGCCGATCGGCAACGCGACATCGTGCTGGCCGGATTGCCGCGCGAGACTGATCTGTTCCGGGCGCAGACTGACCGAGACCGGTTGCCCCGCCGCCAGCGGGCTAAGGATGCGGCCCGAAAGCCGTCGCCCGGTCGCCGTCGCCACGATGCCGCCGGTGGCCGACACCGATTCCAGCCGCCCGTCGAAGAAGTTGGTCTTGCCAACAAAGTCGGCGACATAGCGGTTCAGCGGGCGGTCATAAAGTTCGCTAGGCGATCCGACCTGCACGATCCGACCGGCGCGCAGGATGCAGATTCGGTCACTCATCGTCAGCGCCTCTTCCTGATCGTGGGTGACCAGAACGAACGTGATGCCGAGGCGGCGCTGCAGACTCTGCAATTCGATCTGCATGTCGCGGCGCAGCTTGCGGTCAAGGGCCGCCATCGGCTCGTCCAGCAGCAAGAGCTTGGGCTGGTTGATCAGTGCCCGCGCCAGCGCCACCCGCTGTTGCTGCCCGCCCGACATTTCCCAGATCCGGCGCGCGCCAAATCCCGGCAGGCGCACGGTTTCCAGCGCCCGTTCCACTTGCGCCGCAATCAGGGCGGCGGCCGGTTTCGGGCGCTGCTGGCGCAGCCCGTAGGCGATGTTATCGGCCACATTCAGGTGCGGAAACAACGCGTAATGCTAAAACACCATGTTCACCGGGCGTTGATGCGCGGGCAGGTCGTTGACCGTTTCACCATCCAGCAACACCTCGCCGCGTGTCGGTGCGTCAAACCCCGCCAGCATTCGCAGCGCCGTGGTCTTGCCGCAGCCCGAAGGCCCCAGAAACGACAGGAACTCGCCCCGCCGGATCGAAAGATTCAAGTCTTCGGCCGCAACCACGGCACCAAACTGTTTGGTCAACCCGCGCAGCTCGGCAATCGGGGTTTCGCCTTGGTCATGGGTCGGAATGTCCTGCATCGGCCCTACTATCCTGCTATCAGCAAAAACTATAGGAATACGTTGGTTTGGTGTATATACCACAATCCGAGTAGTCAGCGGCAGGAATGACCTTCGATGACCAGCCCATCCTGGGTGGCACCCGCAGGGAATCTGATTTCCGCCATCGGCGCGCCGACTTTTCCGGCGGCAATGGCGGCACTGTTGCGGAGCGTCACACCCTACTCCTACACGGTCGTTTTCGGCTTTCAGGGCCAGGCGCGACCGCTTGCACTTTACGATGACTTCCCGGCCGCCAAACGCAAGATCTTTGTGACCGATTATCAGGATGGGCCCTATCTGCTCGACCCGTTCTTTCTTGCCGCCGTCCAGCCGGTCGCCGCCGGAACCTACCGGCTGCGCGATCTTGCGCCGGACCGGTTCTATCAGGGCGAATATTTCCGCAACTACTATGTGCGCACCGGGCTTGCCGAGGAAATCGGCGTCTTTGTCGCCTTGCCCGGTGCGGTGACGGTGGTCATTTCCCTTATGCGCAATGAAAAATCATTCTCGGCGCGCGAGTTTCGCGCCATCAATTCGATCCGCCCGGTAATCGAGGCCGGCATCGGGCGCCACTGGGGGGATCTGGCGCTGCGGTTTGGGCAGGACGCGCACGACAGTGAAGCCGGGCGGCTGCAACGCCAGATCGAGCATTCGTTCCATTCCTTTGGCGGTGGTTTGCTGACCCCGCGTGAACGCCAGATCGTGGAATACACGCTGAAAGGCCATTCCTCCGAGGCCACCGGGCGCATTCTTGCCATTTCGCCCGGCACGGTGCGCATTCACCGCCGCAACATCTATGCCAAGCTGCAAATCCGTTCGCAGGGCGAACTGTTTTCGCGTTTCATTCGGGCGCTCGGCGGGCGGCCCGATCGCTGAACCAACCTCAGTGCAGGCCCGGCGACGGCATCGCCACCCTGGCCGCCAGCGGCCGGTGCAGGTCGTTGCCGATGTGGTCATGCCATGATCACGGCCAAACCCCAACCGGGCAATCGCCAAGAAAATCGGCCAGCAGCGTGTCAAAGATCTGCGGCTTTTCCAGATGAACGTTGTGGGCAGCATTCGGCACTACCGCAAGATCGGCCCCTGGTATGCCGCGCCAGAGCGCCTCGGGCTGTGACCAGCCGTAGGACCGGTCATGACTGCCCCAGATCACCAGGGTAAGGCTGGCAATGGCACTCAGGTTCGCGCGGCCATCCCAACCTTCCCAGGCTTGCAGGCTGGCAAGCGCGGCCTGAAGGCTGACCTGCTGGCCAAGTGCATGGCACAGGGCGAAGGCCGCGGCCTGCTCGCCGTTGAGGAACCAGGTCGCGGCAATACGCCGGGCGGTTGCGGCAACGCCGTCGTGCAGCAATCGGGCGCGGGACTGCCCGATGGTTTCAAAGCGGCCCGGCAGAACGCCCTGTGGGCCTGTGCCGTAGAGCACAAGCTTGCGGACACGATGTGGTGCCAGCCGGACCATCTCTTGAACGATCATGCCGCCCATCGAATGCCCCAGAAGATCAAATTTCGCCACTTCGAGGCGGTCCAGCAGCGCCAATACATCTTGCGCGTGGGCTTCGATGGCAGCCGGGGCGCTCAGGGCCGCGCTGTCGCCAAACCCCGCCAGATCGGGGCAGATCACGTCGCGGAACGGGCTGAACCGCGCCATCTGCGCGGCCCACATCGCGCTGCCGCCAAGATAGCCATGGACCAGCACCAAAGCGTCACCGTTGCCCGCGCGTTTGAAAGCCAGGTTCGGCATTGCGATCGTTCCCTTTCGTAAGCCCCTTACCGCATTCGCCCGCCTGAGTTGGCGGCACCGATGTCAGTCAAAGGCCGCTACAACAGAAAGACATGGGCAAAGACGATCGCCTGACCAAGCAGAAACAGGGTATCGACGGCAATCAGCATCAACCCCTTCACCCCCGGCGCGAACAGCTTTTCAAGCGAGGTCTTGACCCCAAGTGCCGAAATTGCCACCACCAGCAAGAAGCGCGATGTGTCGTTGATGAAATTCAGCAAAATCCCCGGAAGGGGCACGAAATTGCGCACAACCATCAGGATGATGAAGACCACGACGAACCAAGGCAGCCCCACAGCGCCGCCTGCGTCATTGCGAAAGATCACGGCAACCGCCAAAAGCACCACTGGCAGCAAGGCAACGCGCAGCAACTTGGTAAAGGTGGCGATATCCCCGGCGGTATCGCTGACAGAATAGCCAGCCCCCACCACCTGCGCCACGTCGTGGATGGTTGCGCCGATCATGTAACCGCTTTCGACGTCCGCCAGGCCAAGCGAGCGGAACAGCATCGGATAGGCGATCATCGCAACGGTCGACATGGCCGTCACACCGACGACGGTCAGCAGAACGTCTGCCTCCTTGAGGAACCTTTTCGGCAAGACTGCGGCAATTGCCATCGCAGCAGAGGCGCCGCAAATCGCGACCGAACCGCTGGTCAACAGGCCAAAGGCAGTGCTGCGGCCAACCATGCGCGCAAAGATCACACCGCCAATCAGGGTCAGCACCAGCATTCCGGCGACGCCAATGATCGGAGCCATGCCAAGTTGCGAGACATCGGCAAAAGTCAGCCGCAACCCCAGCAGCGCCACCCCGCAGCGCAGCACCGTGCGCGAGCAAAACGAAATTCCCGCTGCCGCCGGCGGCCCGTAGTTCAGAAAGTTGAACGCCATGCCGATCAGCAGGGCAAACAGCATCGCCGGCGCACCATAATGTTCGGCAAGAAAGCTGGCGGCCAAGGCAATTGTCGTGGCCAAGATGATGCCGCCCCGATTGCCCTGCACCCAATCCATTGCCCGGCGCGGCAACGGATTGCGGGGCAATTGCACCGGCGCCAGGGTCTTTTTGCCCCGGTCAGCGTTTGGCATTGGCAAGGCCCAGATCGAAGACATCACCGCGAAAGAACTTGGCCAGCCGGATAGCGGCCGAGCGGGCGTGCCCTTCCATGCCCTCAAGCCGTGAAATTCTTGCCGTTGCCTCGGCAAGCGGTCGGGCACCCTGCCGGGTTATGCGCTGCCAAGTCACTGTTTTCATGAACTTGTGCACCGAAAGCCCACCGGTATAGCGGGCGGCACCCGAGGTGGGCAGCACATGGTTCGGCCCAGTGGTCTTGTCACCAAAGGCAACGGTGGTCTCTTCGCCCAGAAACAGCGAGCCATAAGACCGCAGACGTTGCATCCACCAGTCAAGATTTTCCGCCTGAACATGCAGATGTTCGGGGGCGAACCGATCGGCGACTTCGGCCATTTCCTCGGCGCGGTCGCACAGGATGACTTCAGCGAAATCGGCCCATGAGGCTTGGGCGCTTTGGCGGTTCAACGGGGGCAAGGTTTCGATCAGCTTTGGCACAAGGCCCATCACCCGCTCGGCAAGCAGCGGCTCCGAGGTCACCAGCCAGACCGGCGAGTTGTAGCCGTGCTCGGCCTGCCCCACCAGATCAGCGGCAACGATTTCAAAGTCGGCCGTGCTGTCGGCGATGATCATGCTGTCGGTTGGTCCCGCCACCATGTCGATGCCAACCTGACCGAACAGAATGCGCTTGGCTTCGGCGACATATTGATTGCCCGGACCGACAATGATGTCGGCCTTGGGCAAGCCGAAAAGGCCGTTTGTCATCGCGGCAATGCCTTGAACGCCGCCCATCGACAGGATCACGTTGGCCCCGCAAAGATCCATGGTGTAAATTATGGCGGGCGGAATTCCGGCCCCCGGGCGTGGCGGCGAGCAGGTCGCAATCTGCGCCACCCCGGCCACCTTCGCCGTGGTAATGGTCATGATTGCACTGGCGACGTGGCTGTATCGACCACCCGGAACATAGCATCCCGCCGCCGAGACCGGGATCTGCTTTTGCCCGGCCATCACCCCCGGCAGGATCTCGATCGTGCAATCGGTCACCGAGGCGCGCTGTGCCTCGGCAAAGCGGCGCACGTTTGCATGAGCAAACTGGATGTCGGCCTTCAGCCGGTCCGGAACCTGCGCCGCCGCCGCCGCCCGATCCGCTGGCGAGACGATGATATTGCCGGTCCATTTGTCGAGGTCACGCGCATAGTTTTGTGCAACAGCTTCGCCTCCTGCGGCAATCTCCGCCAGCATTCTTGCAACGATTTCGTGCACCGCTCGCTGGTCCGTTTCGGCAGTCCGAACGGCTTTCTTCAAATAGATCATTGCTTTGGCTTTCCAGTTACATTCTGCCCTTCCAGGGCACGACGTGGTGCTCGACGAAACGCATCAACAGATCGAAGGCAAAAGCGATCACGGCAATCACGAAGATCCCCATGATCACGACTGGGGTTTGCAGAAACTGGCTGGCCGAAAGCACCATGTAGCCAAGCCCCTTGGTCGAGGCGACCATTTCGGCGGCGACCAGCGTGGTCCAGCCAAAGCCGATACCGATCCGCATCGCCGTCAGAATTTCCGGCATGGCCGAGGGCATGATGACAAACCGCATGACCTGCCAGCGGGTCGCGCCAAAGGAATAGGCCGCGTGTATCTGCTCGATGCCCGCCGATTTGACCCCGGACCGCGCGCCCAGAACGACGGGCGCAAAGACCGACAGGAAAATCAGCAAGACCTTGGAAGGTTCGCCAATTCCGAACCAGATGATCATCAGCGGAAGATAGGCCAAAGGCGGAATCGGCCGATAGAACTCGATCGGCGGGTCGAAGATGCCGCGCATGATCGGGCTCATCCCCATGGCAAGCCCCAGCGGCAGGCCGATCGCACAGGCCAGAAGGAAGGCACCAAACACCCGCGCGGTCGAGATCCACACATGTCCAAGAAAGGGCGTGCCTGTGAATCCGGTATTCCAGACCGAGGCGAATTTGGTCACGATCGCCATCGGGGACGGAATGAACAGCGGCTTTACCCATCCCATGAAAGTGACAAGCCACCAGATGAAGAAGAACAGCGCGATCGAGGCGACAGAAAGCCACAAGGTGTTGCCCTGGCCGGGAATGCCGTAGATCTCGCCCGGTTTGGTCGGCCGCGCCCGGGCAAGGCGGGCAAACAGGCCACCCGGTCGGTTGGTGGGCATTGGATCTTGCTCGGTCATGGCGCGGCTCCCTCATCGGCGAAAATGATCTTCAACACATCTTCCCGCAGCCGGATGAACTCAGGCGATGCCTTCACCTGGCGGGCGGGCATGCCGCTCAGGAACTGGCGCGAAAACGGCAAATCGAACCGATGGGTAATCCGACCCGGGCGTGGCGACATCACCACCAGTTGGGTGCCCACGAACAGTGCCTCTTCCACACTGTGGGTGATGAAGAACACCGATTTATGGGTGTCGTTCCAGACGTTGAGGATCAGCTCTTGTGCCTTTTCCCGCGTCAGGGCGTCCAGCGCAGCCAAGGGTTCATCCATCAACAGCAAACGCGGGTCGCAGGTCAGTGCCCGCGCAATGCCGACGCGCTGTTGCATGCCGCCCGACAGCGTATAGACCGGCGCGGTCTGAAACCCCTCCAGTCCCAGCATCCCGAGAAACCGGTTTGCGGTCGCATAGCGCTGCGCCTTGCCGATCCCCTGGATCTGAAGACTGAACGCAACATTGTCCACGACATTGAGCCATGGCAGCAGGGCGTGTTTTTGAAACACCACGGCCCGATCGGCACCGGGGCCGGATACCTGTCTGCCATCCAGCACCAATTTGCCGGAAGTCGGCGACAAAAACCCCGCGATGAGATTCAGAAGTGTTGACTTGCCGCATCCGGACGCGCCGAGGGCAACCACAAATTCCGCGTCCTCGACTTTCAGATTGATCCGGCTGAGTGCTGCCACGGGAGGGCGGCGGTCAGCGGCTGGAAAGACGACCGTTACGTCCTCGATACTTAATCCCACTTCGATTGCTCCCTCGCGTGATTACGTCCCTGCCCGGACGCGATGTCCGGGCAGGGCGAGGCTTACTTGCTGGCTTCGGCCGCGATTTCGGTGTTGACGAAAGCGGAATAGTCGTCCTTGACCGTGTCGATCCGGCCTGCCGATTTCAGGAAATCCGCCGTCGATTTCATGATGTTCGCGGCATTGCCAAGCCATGTGTCCCCAAGCTGATCGGCCAGCGGCACGAAGGTGTAGCCTTTGAGGATTTCCGGGATCTGGTCGGCGCCGGCACCGGTCAGATCGGCAATCGCCTTGACGCTGGCGTTATCGGCTGTCCAGGCTGCGGGGTCAGCCAGATAGGCCTGGTTCGCCGCATCCATCGTCTTGGCAAATGCCACCATTTCGTCCTTGTGTGCCGCCGCGAATTCCGAATCCACCACCCAGGCGTTGAACGTCGGGTAGCCCCATTCGGCGGTCTGGTTGCCGCCAACGATCCGGGTTCCGGTCGCAAGGATCTGAGTCTGCACCGGCGGCCAGATGAAGGCCGCGTCGATGGTGCCCTGATCCCAGGCCGCCGCGATCTGGTCCGGCGGCATCGACATGATGGTGACATCGGCCTCGGTCAGCCCGGCATGCGCGATGGCCCCCATCAGCGAGTAATGTGCGGTCGAGCCAACCGGCACCGCAACGCGCTTGCCTTTCAGATCCTCGACGGCAGCAATGCCCGAGCCGTTGTGCGCAATCAGGCTTTCGGATTCACCGATCGCGTAGGACAGCATGAACATCTGCAGGTTGACGCCCTGGCTTGCCGCAATCGCCAATGGCGAGGAGCCAAGCTCGGCCACCTTTACATCGCCCGAGGCCATGGCGGCGATCACGTCGGTGCCCGAATTGAACACCCGCCATTCGATCGTCCACCCGGTAGCCGCTTCAAAGGTATTCGTGGCGCGCACGGCGTTCATCGGGGTCGGATCGCTGAACGTGCCTATCACCATCGTCTCGGCGGCAAGCGCCGCGCTCGACAAGGCCAAGGCGGCCGTTCCCATCATCATTGTCGTCAGCAGTCTGGTCATGGTTCACACCTCCGTTATCATGATTGCGAGATCTGGTTCTCGGTTTGGGCAGAGTTGGGTCTGGCGTTCATCCCCTGGCTTCGGCAGGTTCCTTTGCTCGCAAGGTTGCATAGGACACGATCGCCCGAACCAATCGGTCAAGCGTGTCGAATACGGTTGCCTTTTGGCAAACCGCCTCGGGAATTAGCGAAAATTCGGTGCAGGCGATCATCTGCACAATGGCGCCGCGTTCATATAGCTCGGCCGAGGCCGCGCCCAGCGTCCGGCGCGCCTGTGGTTGGGGGCCTTCGGCCTTGATCTGCCGGATCGCGGCCAACATGGCAGCCTCATCTTCGGCATGGACGGCGGCCAGCCCATGGCGCGCCAGTGGCGCATCGAAAAGACCGACCTTGCGCACCGCAGGCGAGGCAAGCACGCCGACCAGTGCCCCTGGCCCGGCAAGGGTTGCCGCATGGGTGACCGAGGCCTCGACCATGTCGAGCAAAGGCACCGAAACCGCTGACCGGATCGCGGGCGCATAATGGTGTGCGGTGTTGCAGGGCATCGCCAGGGCCTGTGCCCCGCCCGCCACCAGACGGCGCGCCATGTCGGCCAGAACCGGGCCGGGATCTTCGCCGGTGCCTTCGATCAGATGGCGTATCCGCGAGGGCACTTGCGGGTTTTGATCGACGATCAGCGGGATATGATCCGCATCATCACGCGCTTTGACAGCGGCCAGGACCTTTTGCATAAGCAGGATCGTGGCTTCCGGCCCCATCCCGCCCAGGATCCCTATCCGCCGCATCATGGTTGCCCCTTTGCGTCCGGCGCCGCCACCGCATCGAGAATATGATCGGCCAAAAGTCCGCAATCCTCGAGACTGAAGGTCAGCGGCAGCCGCATGTCGAACAGTCCGGCCAGAATTGTGTCGGTGTTTGGCAAGCTTTGCGCCGCAACATAGTGCCAGCTATGGTGATCCGAGGTGAAGCCGATCGGTTGGGCCGCGCCAAACCATTTCACCTCGACCCCGACTTCGGCCAGGCGGGCCACCAGCGCTTTGGCGTCGTCGCTGGCAATCCCCGGCAGACAGAATTGGATCGACGAGCCGACGTAGCGCTCGGCCTTCGGGCGCTGCGGCAGGCGGATCGCGGCAGAACGCGCCAAGCGGCTGGCCACCAGATCGTGGCGTTCGTTCCAAGCGGCAATATTCTGTGCAAGGCTGCGCAACTGCACGCGCAGCAGGGCCGCGCGCAGATTATCCATCCGTGCCGAGGTATTTGGTGTTTCCAGACGAATGGTGTCATAGACCGCAGGCGCAGGCCCCGCGCCGTGCCGGTCGTAAAGCATGTATGACCCGGAAAGGATCGTTGCCCGCGCCATGAAGTCGGCATCATCCGAGGTCAGCAACCCGCCTTCGCCAGAGTTCATGTGCTTGTAAGTCTGGGTGCTGAAACAGCCGGCCAGGCCAAACGAGCCAGACGGCTTTCCGTTCCAGCTTGCCCCCATGGTATGGGCGCAATCCTCGATCACCGTCAGGCGCAGATCGGCGGCAATTTGCGTCAGACGATCCATGTCGCACAGATGGCCGCGCATATGCGAAAGCAACAGGTGACGCGCGCCGCTGGCTTGGGCCTTGGCTGCCAGATACTCAAGGTCGACCACGAGATCGGGGGTGATTTCCACCAGAACCGGCTTGCCCCCGACCGCGGCAATCGCACCGGGAACCGGAGCCAGTGTAAACCCGTTGGTCAGCACCAGATCACCAGGCCCCACCCCCGACGCCCGCAATGCAATCTGCATCGCCTGTCCGCCCGACGCCACCGCGAGACAGAACCGCGCGCCCTGCCAGAGCGCAAACTCGCGCTCCAGCCCCATCGTCTCGCTGGCCTCGCCAGGCAGGGTGTTATAGCGGTGCAATCGGCCCGAGCGCATCACCGCGACAGCCGCCGCGATACCATCTTCGGGTATCGGCGTTTGTTGCGTGAAACTTTTCGCAAAGGGCGCACGGGCCATGGGATCAGGCCACCATCAGGGCTTTATTGCCTTCGGCGAAAACCGCGTCGTAGCCAAACAGCCCCGCCGAGCCGCCGGTGTGCAAGAACACCACCCGCTCGCCCTTCTTGAATCTGCCCTTGCGGCAATAGTCGATCAGGCCAGCGGCGCCCTTGCCGGAATAGACCGGATCGAGCAGGATGCCCTCCAGTTCTGCGAACATGCGGATCGCCTCGAGCGTATCGTCACGCGGAATACCGTAACCTGCGCCGACATAGTTGCAGTCGGCCACCACATCTGCGCGGGCGACGACATTCGGACAACCCAGCTTTTCGGCCGTCTTCAGGGCCAGCGCGAAGACGTTTTCTTCCTGCTTTTGCTTCGGGGCGCGCACGCCGATCCCGGTCAGCGGGATGCCGGAATTGATCGCCTTCAGACCGGTGATCAGCCCCGCCTGCGTGCCCGAGGATCCGGTTGCCGTCACCACATGGTCGATCACCAGGCAACGGTCATTGGCCTGCCCGACCAGTTCAAAGGCGCAGTTGACGTAGCCCAGGGCACCCGTGGGATTCGAGCCGCCGCCGGGAATGAGATAGACCTTGTGGCCCTCGGCGCGCAACCGGTCGGCGACCATCTCCATCTCGGCCTGCATGTCTTTGCCGCCCGGACGCATCGAGGTGGTAGCACCATGCAAATGGTCCAGCAGGACGTTGCCGTTGCTGTTGTAATTCGCGTTGTTAGAGCCGGTGCGGTCTTCCAGCAAAAGATGGCACGCCATGCCCAGTTTGGCTGCGGCGGCAGCGGTCTGACGGGCGTGATTGGATTGGGTAGCACCTTGCGTCATCACCGTGTCCGCCCCCATGGCCAAGGCTTCGGCCATCAGGAATTCCAGCTTGCGCGTCTTGTTCCCGCCCGTTGACAGACCCGTGCAATCGTCGCGCTTGATCCAGATCTCCGGCCCCCCCAGCGCTTTTGACAGACGATCAAGCTTTTCCAGAGGCGTCGGAAGATGCGCCAGATGAACACGTGGAAACCGAGCGAGATGCATGGCCGTTCCTTCTTTAACTTGCATTTATCGGATTTTACACAGATAAATTAGACTAACAAATGCGAAATTTTTGAGATATGATGCATAAATTGCAAGTTATGAGGCATCATGCGGCTTGAGTGGTTGGAAGATATTCTCGCGATCGCGGAAACCGGATCCTTCAGTGGCGCGGCGGAGCGACGGCGTCTGACCCAATCGGCCTTCTCGCGCCGGATCCAGCAGATCGAGGACTATGTCGGCGTCGAGTTGTTCGACCGTGGCCACAAACCGATTCGGCTGCAACCGACCGCCTTGGCACAGCGCGAACAAATCCTGCTGCTGTCAGCCGGACTTCGGCAATTGCTGGCCGATCTTCGACGCGGCGAGCGGATGACCAGCAACAAGGTGGTCATTGCCTGCCAGCATTCCCTGACCACCGTGCGCATCCCCGCGATCCTGCGGCGGCTACCGGTTCAGCCCGACGGTATTCATGTTCGGCTGCGCTCGGCCAATCTGGACGAGTGCACCGGCCTGTTGCTGTCGCGCCAGGCCGATGTCGCAATCATCTACCGGCTGCCCGATGAGACGAATGCTTTCAGTGCCGATTACCTTGATGTCATCGCGATCGGCAGCGATCGGCTGATCCCGGTGTTTGACGCCCCCCTGCCAGGCACCCCAACGCACGCAACCGACAAAGGCGAAATTCCCTACGTCGCCTATCCGGCGGATGTCTTCTTCGGCAAGGTTATGGAACGAAAGATCCTGCCCTTTCTGGAGCCGGGTTCACATTACACCCCGAAGGTGGAAACCGCCCTTACCCTTGCGGCGGCGGAAATGGCGGCAACCGGGATCTGCCTTGCCTGGGTGCCGGAATCGTTGGTGCTTGACCGCATCGCCTCTGGCCGCCTGGTCGATCTGTCGCCGGTCCTTCCGTCTTGCGAATTGCAGGTCAAAGCCATGCGCTTGCAGGGACAATCGAGCCCGGCCGGCGCGGTGATCTGGTCCCAGCTTCTGGCGCCGTAAAGCTGGCCTCCGGTGCCACCGTCAATTCCGACGACGCTTCGCTCTATCCCGCCGGCGCGGGCTGTCTGACGTGGCTTGCCGATTTCGGGCAAAACCCTGACGTTATGACAGGCTCCCGGTTCAGCCCGCAGGTTGAGGGTCTTTCGGGTGTCGACAAGGGTCGTCGGCGAGACTGGACGGATGCTGAGAACGTGCGAATCGTCGAGGAAAGGCTGCCGGGGCATCAGAGCCAGGCCACAGACCCAGTCAGATCACACCGCGATCATGGAGTCTAGGGCCGCGGCTTGCTGCGCCAACTTCCCAGCCAGTCGATCAGCCGCCGCCAGACTCCACGCGCCTGACGCATGGCGGCATCGGCACGGGCGTCGGCCGCGTCGAGCGCGTTGTTCACATCCTCCAGCGCGGGGTCGATCATGCGCTCGCGCAGTTGCAGCCACATCCGGCGCAGCATGAACAGCCCGAAGGCCAGCGCCAGCAGCACGATGATGCTGACCCAGGGGATCAGCGTCACATCCGGCCCGGCCACCGCCTTGACCTTGACCGCGTTGGGATAGATCGACAGGAACGGCAGCCGCCAGCCGTAATGGGTGACCGCCACCCACTGCGGTGTCGCTGTGGTCGATTTCAGGTTGCCGGCCTCGGCTTGCAGGTTCGAGCTGTCGTATTTGAAATAGGGCGGCCAGATCCAGCCGGTATCCTCGTTGCGATAGACGCTGACCTTGCCGTTCGGGCGCACCGCCTCGATGAAGCGGATGTCGCGGGTGGTGCTGGATTCGGCGGTGCCGACATCGGGGGTGGCATAGAACAGCCAATTCGCCCCGACAGTGGTCAGCCGGTTGTAGGTGCCAGTGATCAGTACGATATCGCGCTGCGGCAGGGTGTAGTGCAAAAACGCCGCCACCACCAGCAGCACAGCAATCCGCAGGCCCCATTTCACCTTGCGCCACATCGCCCGTCTCCTGTCAGTAGTTTACCACATAGATGATCACGCCGACCACCACCGTCGGAATGATATAGACCAGCCAGATCAGCCGCCGCCGCAGCCCGTGCTGCCAAGCCTTCATGCCGGCCTCGATATAGGCATCGCGGTCACCTTCGCCATCCCCCGACTCGAAGCGTTTCTCAAGCTTCTCGCGCTGCACCGAGCGCGCATAGACCGAGACCAGCAGATAGACCACCGAAAGGCCGATGAAGCCGAACCCCACCCGATAGACCAGCCCGATCATCCCCGCCCCCGTCGCACCGCGCCCCAGGGGCCGACCAGCCCCACGAGATCGGGCGCGGGCTTGGGGTCGGGGCGGTGCGCCTCGTCCATCCCCGGCTCCGGACCAAACAGCGCCAGCCGCGCCCCGTCCTTGTCCACCGCGTATTCCCGCGCCAGAAAATCGGCAACATAACCGCGCTTGCGCTCGGACCAGATGGCGTAGCTGGCGTAGAACCGCTCCTTGTGGACGATATACATCTGGCGCACGTCAAGCGGAGAGAGCTCGCTGAGCAGCATGTTGATCAGATCGCGGTCGGGGCCGGGTCGGGCGCGCAGGGTGTAGAAATAGGCCGGATGCTGCGAGCTGATCTGCGGCCACTCGCCCGCGCCCTCGACCCAGCGCAGCAGCGCCGCCAGCCCCTGAAATTCGACCGGCAGGGCGGGTCCAAGCGCGCGCGCGATCTTGCGCAGATCGGCGCGCGTCGCCTGCCCGAGATCGAGGTTCAGCGCATCCGCCGCCTCGACCAGAATGAAATCCATCTTCTGGCGCAGCACCGCCACCGCATCCACGCCGCGCGCCTTGACGATCGGCTCGACCAGCTCGCCCGCTTCCAGCCAGCGGGCAATCGCGTCGCGCTCGGTCACATGAAGGACCGGCAGCGGCAAGCCCGGATCGGCGGCAATGCCGGGTTGGCCGACCGAGATGATCACCGGCGCCTTGGTCCCTTGAAAGACGTAGGCCCCGCCGAAATGGGCAGTCCAGAAATTTTCCTGCGCAAAACTCATCACAGGCAGCGCAATCGGCACCCGGGTGACATCGCCGGTCTTCTGCGCCAGCTCGATCATCATCGCGATAAGCACATCGTCGCACCAACCGTCGGGCTGGGTGCGGAAACGCTCGATCAGCTCGGCCAGCCTGGCCGCGTCGCGGACATGGCCGCCGATGGTATCGGCCTCGATCGTGACCTTGCGGATGTCGAGCAGTTGCGCCGGGGTCGCGACCTCGTAAACCGAATTGGCCAGCTCGCCCGCCACCGCGTCGCGCGCCGTCAGGGCAAACAGTTGCGCCTCGTTGGCGGTGATGAACTGGCGCAAGATACCGCGCGAGGTGGAAAACTGCGTATGCAGCAGGGGGGCGGCTTTCTGCGCCGTGGTCAGAAGGATGAACTGCCGGTTGCAGCCGTTGGGGTTGAGGTAAAGGTCGTCGCCCAGCTCGTCGCCGATTTCCGGGCTGTAACCCGAGATGTCGATATGAAAATCCGGCAGCGCGGTTTGCTTGTCGGTCAGCGCCTTCAGCGCGCGGTTGTAGCGCTCGACCAGCGCGGGGGACGAGACCTCGATCAGGTTGCCGAACATCAGGCCCTTTTCGATCAGACGTTTCATCACCTTTCCACCCTTCCGTCAGATGCGAAGCCCCTCCCCTCCCCCTCGTGGGGAGGGGCCGGTGGTGGGGGATCCGAGCCATCGGGTGCGCTCTTTGAGCTGCCGGCAGAATCCGCGCGGCATTGCCCGGCAAGGGCGCCGATCCGGCCCCGTTGCCCCGATGCCGCGGCCGTCTGGGTTGAGGGGTTTCCAGCAAACCTCACCATGCAACGTCCGTCACGTCTTGCCCTCGCCATAGCGCTTGCGCGCCGCCTCCATCCGCCCCATCTCGCGCACCATAGTGGCAATCGCCGCTTCGTCGCTGTTGTCGGCATAGCGAAATTCGCTGTCGGCGTAGCGGTTGATCTCCTGCACCACCATCGCGATCGTGATCGGCTGCGCCATGTCCTTGATCAGCGCCAGCTTGTCGTCGTAGCTCTTGAACAGGAACAGATCGGGGTTCTCCAGCCATTCGTCGGGCAACTCGAAATCCATCGCCCGCACCTTCACCGCGTCGGTGATGTTCTTGACCGCCCGGCCGGTAAAGCGCGGATCCACGTTCTGGATCGCCTTGAGATAGGTGCCAAGCTTGGCGATGCTATCAAGCGCCCCGACCTCGCGCGCCACCTGATCCCAGACCCGCAGCAACCCGTCCTCGCTTGGCTTGGCGTGGCGCGCAAAGCTTTCCGCCAAAGCGCGCCTGATCTCCTGACCGGCATAGAGCTGATGATCGCCTAGCGGGATCGCGTGGTTGCGGCCCAGGAGCAGCGCCAGAATGTCGATGTAATCTTCGCGCGACTGCGGCCCATCGACCAGAAAACGTGCCCCGGCGCGCTGGCGCAGGGCGTCATCGACATTCTCGGGGTAGTTCGAGAACATCCCGAAGGTGCAGTTGCCGCGCACCATGGTATTGGCCCCGGCGAAAGCCTCCATGAACACCGCAGTGACCTCGAGCTGCCCGGCCGAGGATTGCCGGTCGCCACGCTTGCCCGCGATCTGGTCGATGTCGTCGATGGTGCCAAAGCCGATCACGGCGGGGTCGATCACGTTGGTGACGAAAGCCTTGGCATTCTGCCCCGACTTGCCCTGATAGCTGTCGATCTGGTCGATTGAGAAATTCTGATAGCGCAGCGGATAGCCCGCCACCTTGCAGTAATCGTTGAGCAACCCCGCCATCATCTGGATCAGGGTAGTCTTGCCGGTGCCCGGTGCGCCATCGCCCATGAAGGTGAAGATGAAGCCCCCCAATTCGGCAAAGGGGTTGAGCTTGCGCTGGAAATCATAGGCCATCAGCATCTTGGCCAGCCGCATCGCCTGATACTTGGCGATGTGGTTGCCGATCACCTCGGTCGGCTTCTTGAAGGCCATGGTCAGCACGCTGCCCCGCGCCGCCCGCGCCGGCTTGAACCCCGCCAGGGTCAGCCCGTCGGCCTCGATCCGCCAACTGGCGCTGGCAAATCCGGTCAGGCGGGGGGCGTTCTCGGCCCGCGCCGCCACCTTCTGCATCAGCGCCTCGCAATAGGCCACCACCACCGCCACCAGCCGCGCCTCGTCGGGGGCAAGGGTGGCAATATCCTGATCGAGCTCCCACAGCGCCCCTTGCAGTGCCAGCGACGCGTTGTCGGTCAGCACCTCGTCAACCGCGCCTACCTCGACCGTCAGGGCGCCAAGCTGCCGTGCCAGCAGAAAGGCGGTGGCGTTGGCCAGCACATGCAGCACGATCAGCGCTTCGGCGGCCAGCAGTTCGGCAAACTCGGCCCGCCGCGGGTCAGGCAGCCGCGCCTCAAGGTTGGCCTGCTTCAACTCGACCAGCCCGCTGGCCGCGCCATAGGTTTCGCCCATCGCCAGCGCGATGGCCAGGGCGCGGCGCAAGGCCCCCAGCACGCTGGCCTGCAACGGCGACACCAGACCGTCGCCCAAGCCCTCGATGCGCTCGATCAGCCGCACCCCGTCGGGGCGCGTGGTCGGGCGTGTCACCAGCCCCGGCGTGGTCGAGCGAAAGCGCGGGCGGCTGCCAAGGCCGGGCGAGCGCTGGTCCACCCGGTCGGGTGTCATCGTCTTGGCCAGCCGCGGCGCGTGATCGAACCCGGACAGCAGCGCAAGGGCCGCGTCGTAATGGCCGCGAATGGTCGGTTCGCGCAACTCCATGGTGTCGCGGGTGCCGCTCATGCCGGGCCCGCGCTAGAGCTTGTCAGCAATCGGGCATTTCGCCAGATCGCCGCCGCAGGCCAGCGCCTTGCCCGATCCCTTGGGGGCGGGGCTTGCGGGGTGGGCGCAGAACGCCTGCGTTACCCGCTTTGGCGCTCGCTCGGGTGCCCCCGGATGGGTGGCATTGTCTCGGCCGACCTTGATTTCGGTGCGGTAGAATTTGCAGCGTTCGCTCATTTTCTCTCCTATCGTTGACTGATCACCCGGCCGCCACTGCCGACCACGAACCGGCGCACCTCGCGCAGCCCGGCGGGGGCACGCTCGGCCAGCACCTGAGCCGGGCGTTCGGGCAGGATGATCATCCGCTCAATGGCCGTGGCCCCGCTAGCGGTGCCGCGCCCGGCCACCGGGTCAAGCGCGAAGATCTGGCGCTCGACACTCGAGAACCAGCCACCCTTCTGCACCTCGACGCGCTCGGATACCAGATCCTCGATGGTCCAGACCAGCGCCCAATCCATTCCCGGCTCGGCCTTGGCGACCGCCAGCACCTCGGAGATCGGCCCGGATTGCAGGGTGAAGCCCTGCGAATACATCGGCCCGAGGTGCATCCGCCGCAGCCGCTTGGGGTGCAGGTCGGCAAAATCGGTGTCAAATCCCTGGGCGATCGTCACCAGCTTCAGCCCGTCCAGCGATTGCGCCATCAGATGCGCCTGCACCTGCGGCCAGCGCCGGTCATCGGTGGGCAGCGGCTTGGTGCCCGAATCCTCGAGATCCAGCAGATAGACCAGCGGCAGGTTGACCTGCGTGTCATAAACTGCCCAGTGCACCAGATAGCGCCGACGCTCGCCCGCCTTGCCCAGCCACTGTGCATCGGGGTCGTTGCGCGCCCAGAACAGCCCCCCCGCCTTCAGCGCCTCGTAGTAAAGCCGTTGCGACAGGGCGTATTGCAGCGTGGTGGGGATGGTCTGCTCGCCCACGATCTGGCGGATCATGCGGTCCTTCAGCTCGGCCTCGGACGCCATTCCCGCCAGATGCTGCACCGCCTGATGGGCATCGTTGGCCATCACCATCAATTCCTGGGCAATCGGAAAACCGGACTCGTGGCGATCAAACGTCAGCCGCCCCGGCAGCGGCCCTTGGGTCCGCCCGGTCATCAGATACTTGTGACTCAGCGCCCGAAAACTTGCCGCCACCCGCGCGACATAGCCCGCCAGCAGCCGCGCCTCGAGCCGGGTCAGCCGCCCTTCGGCTTCAAGCTCGGATGCCACCCGCGCCAGATAGCCGGTGATCTGGTCGAACTTGGCAAAGTAGCGCCGCGCCATCGCCGTGTCGTAAAGCTCGGCGTGGTCGTCGGTCAGCGCGGATTTGGCATCCCCGACCACTCAGGCACCATACTGGTTCTTGTCGTGCTTTTCGACAATCGCGGCAAAGCGGCGGGCAAAGCGCTCGTCGGCCTTGGCCTTGGCTTCCAGCACCTGGCGGGCAAAGACCATGTGACCCTCGTGGGCCTCCAGCATGTCGGCCAGTGCCTGATTGGTGGCCACCCCGATCCCGGCCATGGCGGTCTGCGCCTCCTGATCAGTCTTGACCCCGATCTCGTTGATGCGGTGCGCCACATCCTGTTGCTGCGCGGTCTTCAGACTGCTGGTCAGGGCGTCGTAAAGCACCACCCGCTGCTTGGTGTCGGTCTGCAACTTGTTGATCAGCACCGTCTGGGTGGCCGCCTGATTCTGCAGGCTGTCCATCCAGGTCTTGCCCTTCTCGATGTAACGCTCGAGGGTCTGGCTTTTGGCCAACTTCACCTGCTCGTCCTGCACCAGCGCGTTGTAGCGCCCGTTGAGCCCGGCCAGTTCGGTCTCAAGCCGGGTGCGCGCCGCCGCGTCCGGCTCGACGCTGATCCGGTTTTCCAGCTCGATGATCCTCGGATCCATCGCGGCAATCTCGGCGCGCACCGCCTCAAGTGCTGCCACCGTGCCTTCGCGCTCGTCGAGGGTGCCGGTCAGGTTGCCCTCGACCTTGCCTTTCTGCGCGTTCAGAAGGTCAAGCTGGCCCTGCAACAGCCGCACGATCACATCCGACTTGGCAATCAAATCCTGCAACTTCGAATCGATGCTGGCAGCGCGCAGCCGCTCCTGGCGCATCGCTTCCGACTTGGCACGCGAAAAGAACCCGACCACGCTTTCCATCCCGGTCTTGGTGCGCATCGCGTCGAAGTCGCGCGAGAACCCCGCCGTCACATCATCGAGACCCATGATCAGCTCGGCAATGTTGGCGTTCATCAGATCGGTGTGCTGATGCACATCTGCCAGCGTGGCGTTCTCGATATCAAAGCCCGCCTCGGCGCTATCGAGCTGGCCGCGCGCCGCCTCGATCCGGTCGGTGATCGCCGCGATCCCGGCCTGTGCCCGCGCCACCTGTTCCTGGCTTTCCCTGATCTTCGCGTCGAAATCGGCCATGCTGCCCTCCTCTAAACTCGTCACAAGTATCTGGGGAAAGTTATGCCGAATTCCAGCCTTTGCGTCACGCCAAAAGGTGGCCCGCACACTTTGCGGCGGCCCATCCCGGTTCTCGCTGGGGCAAATATCCCGGGGGGTGAAGAGCGCCCGGAAAACCTTCCGTTGGAAGGTTTTCAGCGATGAACGCCCGGCCCGTGGCCGGGCTGGGGGGCAGCGCCCCCGGCCCGCCCACCATTACGAGGCTTGCCCCTCCGGCGGCGCAACCACCACCAGCAGCCCGTCCGGCCCCTCGCGCAGCACCCCCTCGTAGTGGCGCGACTCGGCCTCGGTCCGCACCCTGACCCGCGCCCCCAGCGGCACCCGGTCATAAAGGTCGATGGCATCCTGATTGAACAGGCGGATGCAGCCCGCCACCGTGGCATGGCCGATCGCACCTGGTTCCTGGGTGCCATGGATGCGGTAATAGGTGTCGCGACCGCCCTGAAAAAGATACAGCGCCCGCGCCCCCAGCGGGTTCGGCGGCCCGCCCGGCAGGCCGCCGGCATAGGCCGCATAATACTCGGGGTTGGTGCGGATCATGTTGGCGGTGGGGGTCCAGGGCGGCCAGACCGCCTTGCGCCGGATCACCGCGCTGCCGGAAAAGTTGCGCCCCTGCACCCCGACCGCGATGCCGTAGCGCAGCGCGCGTTGCGGCCCGGTGATCAGGTAAAGATAACGCGCATAGGGATCGACCACGATGGTGCCAACCGCTTCCGGCCCGCTGTAGGCGACGGTTACGCGCCGGTTGCGCCCCTTCAGATAGGCATGCGGCACCGCGGCCATGACAAAACCGCCGTCCACCCCGGCGACGTAACGCTGTGCTACTTCGAGCGGCACGCCGTCGGTGCCTGCCACACAAGCGCACAACGGGAACGCGAGCAGCGCAGCTCTCACGGCAGATATCCGTTCGTTGGCATCACCACATCTCCTCCGGCCCAGGGTGCGATCAGGCACAGTCCTGCCAGCCTAGCAGATTTTGGGCAACGCCGCATCCGATAGCTGAGAGGTGCGCGGGTTGACCGGCCGGGGGCCCTGGCGCATCCTGTCGTTACTCAGCGAAAGGAGTTCGCCATGAAGCCGCAATTGCTGGCCGCGGTGCTGGCCACCGCCACCGCCGCCCCGACCTTTGCCGCCAATGTGACCGCCGACAACCCCGCCGCCATGGCCGAGGTGCTGCGCGCCATGGGCTATCGCGCCGAGCTGACCAAGGACGATCAGGGTGACCCCAAGATCGTATCAGCCACGGGAGGCTCGAATTTCCGGATCTATTTCTACGGCTGCACCGCCAACGCGAACTGCACCTCGATCCAGTTTGCGGCCGGGTTCGATCTGACCGATGGCAGCACGCTCGAGGTGATGAACGCCTGGAACACCGCCAAACGCTACAGCAAGTCCTATCTCGACAGCGAGCAGGACCCGCTGATCGAAATGGATGTCAATCTTTCCCATGGCGGCGTGTCGGAACAGAACTTCCGCGACACCCTGGATTTGTGGGACGGGCTGCTGGGCCAGTTCAAGACCCACATCGGCTTCTAGTGTTCTGCACCTGACGAAGCGTACCGCCAAGGCGCGACGACGGTCAGCAATGCGGGACCTTTCTGCCATTCGCTGCATCTGCGCAAAATCTGCTCGCGGTTGCAGCATCATCGACGTGGAGGGCGGGCAGCGGTAGTTCGCTGCGCTTGCAATTCAACGTGCGCCACAGGAGTGAAGCGGACGTTCGCATCACCTCATCGGGCACCAACCAGGCTTGGCAGAACCATGGCAAGAGGTTCCAGTATTGTGCCAAAAAATCTTGACGAACGCCTGCTCGTAGTCATAAATCACAAAAAAAGACTTCAGTCCACCGGCGACTGAGCCAAAATTGATATCCGAGATGGACGCAAGAGTTCACCTCCTCTTGTGTTTTTGCTTGAGAGAGCGAAATGAACTCAGCACCGAAGCCGAACTTTGCGCTGTCCGCCCGACACCTCGGACCCGTCTTTACTCTCGATGGAGAGCTGACTAGGAAAAATCAGAATCTGATCTTCGCACGAAATGGGATTGGCAAGTCCTTCCTGTCGCGAGCTTTTAGGTATCTTGATCTGTACGGCCAGCAGGAAGATGTTTCAGACGCCGCTTTCAACCTTGTGTCTGACGAGTCCACCGATGGCTCCGGCTCGTTCGCGTTTTCTCGCGGCACGACGAAAAAGGGGGCTCTCGACCTTCAGAAGTCGGGAGCTGCGGTCACGGCAACGGTTAATGACACAATCTTCCACGTGTTTTCCGAAGATTTCGTGCAGGACGAGCTGCGGGAGCGCAAATACGAACTGGATGGCGAGATCGAAAACCAGATCGCCGTCGATAGCGAGAACATCAAGCTTGATGATGCGAAGAAGAGGCTGGAAGTAGCGAGTGAGAAATCCTCCGAGGCCTACAATACGCTTGACGGAATATTTACCGCTGCGAAAGAAACCGAGCTATCCGCGAAGTCAGGTATCAACAAGCAGCTTAGAGAGTACAAGACTCTTTCTCTGGAAAAGCTTCTGGAGAATCATCAAGAAAAGCCCGAAGCGCCGAAGCAATCTCTCGCCAACATCATCAAGGACCTCGATAGCCTCAAGGCAATACCTGCCGAACCTGCTTATCCCGGGCAAGTAGAGGCCATTGCAACCGATGATGTCGATCTCGACGCCCTTGCCGCATTGCTTGTGCGCCCGACGTCCCCATCAAGTGTTTCCGACGCGATCAAGAAGAAGATCGATGAGCACCACGGCTTCTACGAGGAGGGCGCAAGGATCGTCCGAGATCAGCACCGGACCGAATGCCCCTTCTGCGAACAGGGAATTACCGACCCCGATCCTAAGGCGGTGATTGACGCCTACATCGCGTACTTTGAAGACGAGGAAGAGAAGCACAAAGCATCGCTTAGAGACTTTTGTCGGACGCTCAAAAAAAAAGAAGCGCAGCTGGATCAATCGGAAACACAGCTTGCACGGCAGAAGTCCCGCTATGACGATCTCAAACGTCATGTGCCATCAAAAAAGGAAACGGTAGTTAATAACGGCGCGGATGCGCTGAAGAACGTGCGGGATGCGATATCGGCTATTAAATCGTTGATTGAACAGAAGGCCGCAGCACTCGGAACTGCGCTTGCGCTTCCCGCCGAGTTCCTGCCCGCTGGTGTCGCGGCAATCAACAAGGTTATCGGCGAGAACAATGAGAAAGCGGCAGCGCTGACTTCAGCCGTCGAGAAGGCTGATGAAGAGCGCAAGGCACTGCAACGCAAGGCCTGCGCGGTGTTTGAGCGCGAGTTTGCTATAGGTAATTGGCCTGCCATCGAAAACTTGCGCGGACTTCAGGCCGATGTTGTCGTGAAGCAGAACGCTGTGAGCGAGCTGGAGAAGGCAAGCCCGTCGGCACAAGCGCGTGATCGTGTTGCCGAGACTTTCGAATTGCTTCTCAAGGAGTTTTTTGCCCAGAAGTATGTCTTTGATAAAGCGACCTTTGTGCTGAAGCGTGGCAAACAGGAAATGGCTCGTGGGCCGCATCGGACGTTGAGTGACGGCGAGAAGACAGCAATTGCTTTCTGCTATTTCATCGCATGCGCGCACAAGAAGGTCGCTACTGGCAGCGACTACAAGAAGCTATTTCTTGTGTTTGACGATCCAGTCACGTCAATGTCCTATGATTTTGTTTTCGCAATCGCGCAAACGCTAAAAAATCTGAACATCTCGGACCAGGGTGAGATTTCGATCAACCCAGGCAAAATCGACGGCAATAAGTGCTGGAGACCGGAATTACTCCTGCTAACCCATAGCAGCTATTTCTTCAACATCTCGCTTACGAACCGCGTGGTCGATGATAATGCGGCGTTCGCACTCCACACCGACGGCAAGAGCCACAGTCTCGCACGCCTCAACAAGTACATCGCCCCTTTCCAGGAGCAACTGATCGACATCAACGAAGTGGCGAACGGTAAAGACCCTGATCACAGGACCGCAAATTCCGTCCGCTCAGTGCTGGAAGCAATTGGCCGCTTCTGCAGGCCAGACAAGTCCGACAGCCTGACAGACTTTGTCAAGCATCTGGCTGGCGAAGAGGGCATGACATTAAAAAGTGTCCTGATCAACTCGCTATGTCACGGTACCTACTATGACGAGACGCCGCCGCCTGACGATCTAGTGCTCGCCTGCAAGGAAACGTTGGTTGTGGTCGAGCGCTATGCATTGGGACAACTGGAGTTGATCAAGAAGGCGGCCAGGACATGAAGTGACCTGCTCCCTTTGGATCCCGCGCTTATGTCGTGAAGAGCGCCTGTTACCATGCCTCCTACACGAACGGCAGGAATCGGGTCCGCAGATGCACAATTGAGGACATAGCCCGAATGCCTGGAGTGGGCCGAGCTTGATGCTGCACCAGCGAAGTTGTCTTTCATGCTGCGGCATACTTGAACGTCGCTGATGGGCTCGAAGCTGTCGCCGGATATCTTCTGTCTGGTGTGGAGCACTAGCGCCGGATCAGCCCCGCCGCCTTCCGGGTCGAGGGGAAAGAAAGTGTTCAAGGCCGATATTTCCCGTGACCGAACGTTCCGCCTGGGATAACTGGATCACCGCCAGCGGATCGAGATCGCCCGCCTGTCCGCCGAGATTGCTAAGCGGGGGGGGCCGATCGACAGAATTTTCTACCGCCTGTCCGACCTGACCCCGGACGAAATCGCGCTGCTGAAAAGCGTGGTGCGACGTGACGGAACGCCCCCGCCGTGGCACCCCCTCTTGGCCAGATCAGAGGTGCCCGGCCGCCACCTCTTTGCTGGCCGACCGTCCAGACCAGAATGGCGATTGTTGCGCCATCAAATGGCAGGTTTATACGCCACCATCGACAAAAAGGGGTTAGGTGTCGGTTCAGATGGGTTTGATGAGGCTTTCGATCATGCGTCTGCGGCTTCTCGTCATGGTATTTGCCGCCGGTCTTGCGCTGGCACCAGTGCAGGCCGAAACCCCGCAGCCGGGGCCTTTGCCCGAGGACTCGGGTGCGGCTGCGGCCCAAGGCCTCAGCGACGCGATGCAGATTGGCGCGGTGATGGAGGTGTTGCGGCAGGAGGGGCTGGCCTATGGCGCCACCCTCGAGGCCGAGATGTTTCCCGGCAAGGGCGGGGCAGCGTGGCGGGCGGTGGTGGCGCTGATCTATGATGCCGCCGCCATGCGGCGGCAGTTCGATGCGGCGTTTGCGGCCAGTCTGGCGGGCCATGGCAGCGACCTGGCCGCGATGCAGGCGTTCTTTGGCGGCGAGCTTGGCCAGCGGATCGTGGCGCTGGAACTCGGGGCGCGGCGGGCGCTGGCCGATGATGCAATCGAACGGGCGGCCGGGCTGGCGCTCGATGACATGATCGCCAGCGACGATCCTCGGCTGGCGGCGCTGCGGCGGTTTGCCGCGACCAATGATCTGATCGACTTGAACGTGGCAGGGGCGCTCAACGCCAATCTTGCGTTCTACCAGGGTCTGTCCAAGGGCGGGGCGTTTGGTGAGCCGCTGGACGAGGCCGAGATGGTGGCCGAGGTCTGGGCGCAAGAGGGCGATCTGCGGGTGGAAACCGAGGGATGGCTTTTTGCCTATCTGGCGCTGGCCTATCAGCCGATGTCGGACGCCGATCTGGCCGCCTATCAGGCGTTTTCCGAAACCGCCGCCGGGCAGCGGGTCAATGCCGCCGCCTTTGCCGCGTTCGATCAGGTATTCATCGCGATTTCGCGCGAGCTGGGGCGGGCTGCCGCGAGGCAGATGCAGGGCGAAGATATCTGATTTCGGGGCCTGCCGCGGCGCTTGACTCAGGCGCGGCTTTCCCGGATAAGCGCCCATCTCGGACAACCCTGCGGTTGCCCGGGTTTTGGTATTGATCCGTCCCTCGCGGGGCGCGCTGTCCGAGGCAAAGACCAACGCCGGAACGCTCTGCACGCGCGGGGCAGGCCGGGGCCGCAGGACGCGGAAACAGAGAAGGAAAGACCCATGTTCGCGGTCCTCAAGACAGGCGGCAAGCAATACAAGGTGCAGGCTGGCGACATCCTGCGCGTCGAGAAACTGGCCGCCGCCGCTGGCGACAAGATCCAGTTCAACGAGATTCTGATGGTGGGCGGCGACAGCGTGACGGTCGGCGCGCCGCTGGTGGCGGACGCTGCGGTGCAGGCCGAAGTGATCGCCCAGATCAAGGGCGAAAAGACCATCCACTTCGTCAAGCGCCGGCGCAAGCACAGCTCGCAGCGCACCAAGGGCCACCGCCAGCAACTGACCCTGCTGCGGGTCACCGAGGTGCTGGCCTCGGGCGCCGATGCCTCGGGCGTGGCGGCAGCGACCGGCACGGCCGATGCGCGCCGTGTCGCCCACAGTGCCGCCCCGGCCCCCGTGGCTGCGGCCCCGGCAAAACCGAAACGCGCGGCCAAGGCCGCCGTGGCTGCAAAGGAGTAACACCCGATGGCACACAAGAAAGCAGGCGGTTCGTCCCGCAACGGTCGCGACTCGGCGGGTCAACGGCTTGGGGTCAAACTTTACGGCGGCCAGGCGGCGATTCCGGGCAACATCATCGTGCGCCAGCGTGGCACCACCTTCTTCCCCGGTCAGGGGGTCGGCATGGGTCGCGACCATACCATCTTCGCGGTGGTGAACGGCAAGGTGACGTTCAAGACCGGTCACAATGGCCGCCAGTTCATTTCGGTGCTGCCGGTGGTCGAGACAGCCGAATAAGCCGAACCTTTACAATTGCCATGTAAACGGGGGATCGGCTGCAAGGCCGGTCCCCTTCGGTTTTGGGGCTTCACCCTGCCCCACGGTGAATAACCATCGTGTGAGGGCGGGGCGGATGGCTTGCAAGGGCGAAGGCAAGGACACACCTTGAGGGCGTAAGGTGAGAGGATTGCGATGGTTCGGGGCCGGATCGGCCCCGCGCGAGTAGCCTTGAAGGAGGGGAGCCATGACACTCGACATGATTGCGGGCAAGGGTGAGATTGCGGCGGGCCGGTTCGTGCTGCGCCCGCTGCGCAAATCCGATGCCGGGCTGATCGCGATGTATGCCGGGGACAGCCGGGTGGCGAGCGGCACCCGCTCGATCCCGCATCCTTTGCCGCCGGGTGCCGCCGAGGCTTTTGTCAATCGCGCGATGGCGGCGGGAGGGGCCGAGGATATCTGGGTGATGGACGGGGCTGCGACAGGGCTTTCTGAGGTGCTGGGGGTGATCTCGCTCAAGCGGATGGATCGCCGCCAGTCCGAGATCGGCTATTGGGTGGCACCGGCGTTCTGGAACACCGGCTTTGCCTCCGAGGCAGTGCGCGCCTTGCTGCTGGCCAACCCTCAGGGCTGCCTGACGATCTTTGCCGAGGTGTTTCAGGACAACTCCGGCTCGGCCCGGGTTCTGACGAACTGCGGCTTCGAGTATATCGGCGACGCCGAAACCTTCTGCGTCGCGCGCAACACCCAGGTGGCAACCTGGACCTACCTGAAAAAGCTGGCCTGAGCGTCTGCAATTTGGCGATTGAGCCTTGTAACGCTTGGCGCTAAGGCCAGATTGGCAACAACCCGAAAGCCCGCTCGAATGAAATTTCTCGACCTCACGCGCGTCTATATCCGCTCGGGCGGTGGCGGGGCGGGGTGCGTCTCGTTCCGGCGCGAGAAGTTCATCGAATTCGGCGGCCCGGATGGCGGCGATGGCGGCAATGGCGGTTCGGTCTGGGCCGAGGGGGTCGAGGGGCTGAACACCCTGATCGACTTTCGTTATCAGCAGCACTTCTTTGCCAAATCGGGGCAGGCCGGGATGGGCAGCCAGCGCACCGGCAAGACCGGGGCCGACATCACCTTGCGGGTGCCGGTCGGCACCGAGATCCTCGACGAAGACGAGGAGACCGTGATTGCCGACCTGACCACGGTTGGGCAGCGGGTGCTGCTGGCCAAGGGTGGCAATGGTGGCTGGGGCAATCTCGCGTTCAAATCCTCGACCAACCGCTCGCCGGGGCGGGCCAATCCGGGGCAGGAAGGGGTCGAGCGCACGATCTGGCTGCGCCTCAAGCTGATCGCCGACGCCGGATTGCTGGGGCTGCCCAATGCCGGCAAGTCAACCTTTCTGGCCGCAACCTCGAACGCGCGGCCAAAGATCGCCGACTATCCCTTCACCACGCTGGTGCCCAATCTGGGGGTGGTGGGGATCGACGGCCATGAGTTCGTGATGGCCGATATTCCGGGACTGATCGAAGGGGCGTCCGAAGGCCGGGGCCTGGGCGACCAGTTTCTGGCCCATGTCGAACGCTGCTCGGTGCTGCTGCATCTGGTGGATGGGACCAGTTCGACCATCACCAGGGACTACCGCACCATCATCCACGAGCTCGAGGCCTATGCCGCCGCCTTGGCCGACAAGCCGCGCATCACCGCGCTGACCAAGATCGACGCGCTGGATGCCAAAACCCTGTCGGCCCGCAAGCGGGCGCTGGAAAAGGCGAGCGGTGGGCCGGTGTTCCTGATCTCGGGGGTGTCGGGGCAGGGTTTGACCGAGGTGCTGCGCGCCCTGTATGCGCAGATCACGGCGGGGAGGGTGCAGCCGGTCGAGGATGTGCCGTGGCACCCCTGACCCCCGCTGAAGCACCCGATATCCTGACGGTTCGGCGGCTGGTGGTCAAGATCGGCTCGGCCCTGCTGGTGGATCATGCGACCGGGTTGCGGCGGGAATGGCTGAACGCGCTGGCCGAGGATGTGGCGGCGGTGAAGGCGCGCGGCGCGGATGTGATTCTGGTCTCGTCGGGTTCGATCGCGCTTGGGCGCGGCGTGCTGGGGTTGCCTGACGGCGCTCTGGCGCTGGAGCAAAGCCAGGCGGCGGCGGCGGTCGGTCAGATCCGCCTTGCGCGGGCCTACGAGGAAGCGCTGGCACCACACGGCATCACCACCGCGCAGGTGCTGGTGACGCTGGAAGATACCACCGACCGGCGGCGCTACCTCAACAGCCGCGCAACGCTCGAGACCCTGCTGGGCCTTGGCGTGGTGCCGATCGTCAACGAGAACGACACCGTGGCCACCGACGAGATCCGTTTTGGCGACAACGATCGGCTGGCGGCGCAGATCGCGGTGACGGTGGGGGCGGACCAGTTGGTGTTGCTCTCGGACGTGGACGGGTTCTATTCCGCCAACCCCAAGCTCGACTCGGCGGCGCGGCGCTTTGATCTGGTGGCTTTGATCACCCCGACCATCGAGGCGATGGCCGGGGACCCGATTTCCGGCACCTCGCGCGGCGGCATGAAGACCAAGATCATGGCGGCGAAAACCGCCGTCGCCGGTGGCTGCGCACTGGCGATCATGGAAGGCTCGACCCTGCGGCCGCTCAGCGCGCTGGCCAATGGCGCGGCGCGGACCTGGTTTCTGGCGCAGGGCGATCCGCAGGCGGCACGCAAGCGCTGGATCAATGCGATGAAGGAAAAGGGCCGGGTACAGGTCGATGCCGGGGCGGTGGCGGCCCTGGGGCGCGGCAAATCGCTGCTCCCGGCCGGGGTGATGGCGGTCGAGGGCGGGTTTGGGCGCGGCGATCCGGTGGGGATCGTAGGGCCGGACGGCGCGGCCCTGGGCAAGGGGTTGGTGCGATACACCGCGCTGGAGGCGAGGGCAATAGCCGGGCATCGGTCAGGCGAGATCGAGGTGATTCTGGGCTATGCCGGACGGGCGGCGCTGATCCACCGCGATGACATGGTGGTGTGAGGCGGACCGGGGGCGCTGCCTCCGGTCCCCCGGGATATTTGGGCCAGCAAGAAAGGGCAAAGGGTGAGCGAGGATATTGCAGGCTTGATGCAGGGCATCGGTGCGCGGGCGCGGGCGGCGGCGGCGGAACTGGCCATTGCGGCCGGCGAGCGCAAGGCGGCGGCGCTGATAGGGGCGGCGGATGCGGTCTGGGCGCGGCGCGGCGATATTCTGGCGGCGAATCGGGAAGATCTGGCTTACGGCGCAAGCAAGGGTCTGTCGCCCGCGGTGATGGACCGGCTGACGCTGGACGAGGGCCGGGTGCAGGGCATGGTTGGCGGCTTGCGCGCCATCGCGGCGCAGCGCGATCCGGTGGGCGAGGTGATGGCCGAGTGGACCATGCCCTCGGGGCTGAACATCCGCCGGGTACGCACCCCGTTGGGGGTGGTGGGGGTAATTTACGAGAGCCGCCCGAACGTGACCGCCGATGCCGCGGCGCTGTGTCTGAAGTCGGGCAATGCCGTGATTCTGCGCGGCGGCTCGGAAAGCTTGGCGAGCTCGACCGTAATCCACGCCTGTTTGCAGGCGGGCTTGCAGCAGGCGGGCTTGCCGGTGGATGCGATTCAACTGGTGCCGACCCGCGACCGGGCGGCGGTGAGCGCGATGTTGCAGGCGGTGCAGCATATCGACGTGATCATCCCGCGCGGCGGCAAGGGGCTGGTGGGGCTGGTGCAGCGCGAGGCGCGAGTGCCGGTGTTTGCCCATCTCGAAGGGATTTGCCATGTCTATGCCGATGGCGATGCCGATCTGGCCAAGGCGCGGGCGGTGGTGCTGAATGCCAAGACCCGGCGCCCCGGGATTTGCGGCGCGGCGGAATGCCTGCTGATCGACCGCGCATTCTGGACCCGGCATGGGGCGGTGCTGATCGAGGATCTGCTGCGCGTCGGGGTGGAAGTGCGCACGGAAGGTGAGTTGCTGGCGGTGCCGGGCACCGTGGCGGCCGCGCCCGACGACTTTGGCCGCGAGTTTCTCGACATGATCATTGCCGCCAGGCTGGTCGATGGGGTGGACGCGGCGATTGCCCATATCCGCCGCTATGGATCGAGCCACACCGAGGCGATAGTGACCGAGAACGACGCCACCGCCGAGCGCTTTTTCCAGCGGCTCGATAGTGCGATCCTGCTGCGCAACGCCTCGACCCAGTTCGCCGATGGGGCCGAGTTCGGGATGGGGGCCGAGATCGGTATCGCTACCGGCAAGCTGCACGCGCGCGGGCCGGTGGGGGCCGAGCAGTTGACCAGCTTCAAGTATCTGGTGGTGGGCAACGGCACGGTGCGGGCCTGAGCCGAGGTCAGAAGCTCAGGCGGATTTCGGTCTCGGCAGTGGCGAGGGTCAGCGGCCGCTGGTGGTGGCGCAGCGCTACGGGCACCAGGGCGAAATGCACCTGAGCGGCGGTGATGGCGGGGGTGGCCTTGCGGTCTGAGAGCATCCCCCAGAGATCGGTATCGACCTTGGTCCGGGTGGCTTGGCCGGTCAGGGCCCAGCCGGACGCGTCCTGCACGACGGTGATGCGGCCGCCGAACGGCATCGCGGTCTCGAGACACTGGATCAGCAGGAAGGCCAGCTTGACCTCGGGCCGGGGCAGATCAGGCGGGCTTTGCCAGTCGATCACCAGCCGCCCGCCGCGGGTGAGATCGGACAGCACCGCTGCGATTTCGCCCCGCCCGATGCGCTGATCGGCGCTGGCCGCCCCGAAAGAGATGCGAAAGAACCGGATGCGGGCATTGGCGTTAGCGACGCTTTCCGAGATCAGGGCAATTTCCGGGCCGCGGGTGGAGCCGTCCATCATCAAGAGCTCGATTCCGTTGCCGATGGCCCCGATCGGGCTGATAAGATCGTGGCAGATGCGCGATCCGACAAGGGCGGTCAGGTCCGGTTTTTCGATCATGGTGGGCGTTCCTCGGGGTAGGAGAAAAGCGATGAACGGGTTACTCGAGCCGGGAATGGTGGTCCGCCACCCCGCCCGCGCCGACTGGGGGTTGGGTCAGGTGCAATCGAACATCGGCAACCGCGTCACCGTGAACTTTGAACACGCGGGCAAGGTGATGATTGATGGCCGACTGATCACGCTGGTCCGGGTGTTCGATACCGGGCCGACCATAGCGGTTGAAAGCCAATGATTTCAACCCCGGATCGTGACAAGGCGCCGGTGTCGGCGGGTGGGTTCAAGGACCGGGGCGGTTGCAATCCGGGGGTCCGGATTCTAAGACACGCAAGGCCCCGATGCGGGGCGGCGCGAGGCCAGAGATGATCACCGATGATCCGCATTTCGTTTTGCGTCTGGCGCGCGACGCGCGCGACCTGCGGGCGGCGCAGCGGTTGCGCTACGCGGTTTTTGTCGAAGAGCTGGGCGGCGACGGCGCTCTGGTCGATCATGCCGCGCGGCTGGAGTGCGACGGGATTGACGCGGTGGCAGACCACCTGCTGCTGATCGACGGCCGGCGCGATCCGGCGGCGCTGGACGACGTGATCGGGGTGTATCGGCTGCTTCCGGGCGATCGCGTGCGGGCGACGGAGCGGTTTTATTCCGAGACGGAATACGATCTGGCACCGCTGCGCGCCTCGGGGCGGCGGCTGCTGGAGCTGGGACGTTCCTGCGTTCATGCCGATTATCGCGGCGGGGCCGCGGTGCTGCGCCTGTGGAACGGGCTGGCCGATTACGTGCGGATGCACGCGATCGAAATCCTGTTCGGCGTGGCCAGCTTTCATGGCACCGATGCGGCCGCGCTGGCGCAGCCGCTGGCCTGGCTTTACCACCATCATCTGGCCCCGCCCGCCTTGCGGGTGTGCGCGCGGCTGCCGCAGCGCCAGGCGATGGCGCTGGTGCCACCGACGCGGCTTGACCGGCGGGCCGCGATGCTGGCTATGCCCGCACTGATCAAGGCTTATCTGCGGTTGGGCGGGATGGTCGGCGATGGTGCCTGGATCGACCATGCGTTCAACACCACCGATGTCTGCTTGCTGATGGACACGGCGCAGATGTCAGGGCACCATCGCAATTTCTCCCAGCGCCAAGCGGACCGGCACGAATGAACGACTGGCGATCCGCGCGATTGCCTCACGCCCGCCTTGGCCTTGGTGGCTGGTTGCGGGTGCTGGGGCGCGGTGGCGCGCTTGGCGCTGTGACCTATGGCGGCCTGCTGGTGCTGGTGCTGGTGCGGCTGATCGAGCGCCCGTTGTGCGGCGAGATCCGGCCGGTGACGCCGCATATCACCCAAGGCGTATGCCGCGCGGCCTTTGTCATTCTCGGGCTGGGCTATGCGATCCGGGGCACCCCGATGGCATCGCCGGGGGCGGTAGTGGCCAATCATGGCTCGTGGCTTGATGTCTTTGCCCTCAACGCCGCGCAGCGGATCTATTTTGTGGCCAAGGCCGAGGTCGCGGGCTGGCCCGCCATCGGCTGGCTGGCGCGCGCCACCGGCACCGTGTTCATCGCCCGCAAGAGCAGTGCCGCCAAGGCGCAACAACGCCTGTTCGAAGAGCGCTTGCAGGCCGGGCATCCGCTGCTGTTCTTTCCCGAGGGCACCTCGACCGACAGCATCCGGATGCTGCCGTTCAAATCGACCCTGTTTGCCGCCTTTTTCAGCCATGGCGAGGAACGGATGCTGCAGATTCAGCCGGTGACGGTGGTCTATCATGCGCCAGCGGGGCAGGACGCGCGCTATTACGGCTGGTGGGGCGACATGACCTTCGGCGGCCACCTGCTGAAGGTGCTGGCCACACCGCGTCAGGGCCGGGTCGAGGTGATCTTTCACGATCCGGTGGCGGTTGGCGCGTTTGCCGACCGCAAGGCGCTGGCCGCCCATTGCGAGGCGGTGATCCGCGCCGCCCACCCCGGGCCGGCGGCGCTCGTTAAGCCCTAGCCGGGCTTTCATCGCTTGGCCTTCGCCGGTTTCTCATTGGTCCAAATATCCCCGCCGGAGGCACTTCACAAAGTGGAAATTTGGGCCAAGGGGCAAGCGAAGAAGCCCGGCAGGGCGGATCAGCGCGCCGCGTCACGCCAGCGGCGCCAGCAGCGCGCGCAGCGTTGCGAGCGGGGCGTCACCGCCCCAGATTTCGGCACCGATACCGAAAAAATCGGTCACCGGGGCCAGTTTTGCCACCAGCTCGGTGGTCATGGCGCCTTCCGCCACCACCGGCACCTCGATCATCTCGGACCACCATTCGAACAGATCGAACGGCGCGAGGCTGCCGTCGCCAAGGGCCGACTCGCCGACCGGGCCGAAGGCCACGTAATCGGCCCCGGCCTCGGCGGCGGCGATGCCCTCGTGCCGGGTGGTGCCGCAGAAGGCGCCTATGATGGCTTCTGCCCCCAGATCCTTGCGCACCTTGCGCAGGTTGCGGGCGCCATCCGTCAGATGCACGCCGTCAAGGCCCAGCCGTTCGACCAGCAGCACATGGCGCTCGATCACCAGCGCCACGTCGCGGGCGTGGGCCACCGCGCGCAGCGCATCGGCAGCGCGGGCAACGCGGTCCTGGTCCTGGCTGGCCGTGGCCAGACGCACGCAGGCCACCTCGGTGCCGTCTAGCACGGCGGCGAGCTGGTCCGGGAACACCGCAAGATCGAACTCGGACGGGGTGATGAGGTAAAGCTGCGGGCGCTCGGTGGCAGGCATGCTTTTGGTCCTTTGCGCGGAATGGCCCCTCCTAGCGCAGATCGGCGGGCTTGGCCATGGGGCGGTGGCTTGGCAACCGGTGGCGGGCGGGGTATCTGGCGGGGATGACGCCGAACCCCGATCCCGCCCCGCCCCGGCCCGACCTGCCCCAGCCCGACCTGCTGGCACCGACCTTCGTTCTGGTCCGGCCCCAGATGGGCGAGAACATCGGCGCGGCGGCGCGGGCGATGCTGAATTTCGGGCTGGAGCGCATCCGGGTGGTGGCCCCGCGCGATGGCTGGCCCAACCCCAAGGCGGTGGCGCTGGCCTCGGGGGCGGGGCGGCTGCTGGATTTTGCCGGACCCTTCCCCGATATTCAGGCCGCGGTCGCCGATTGCGACTATGTGCTGGCGACCACGGCGCGTGGGCGCGAGCTGACCAAGCCGGTGCTGACTCCCGAGCGCGCGATGGCAACCGCGCGGGCGCTGCGGGCGGCGGGCAAGCGGGTGGCGGTGCTGTTCGGCCCCGAGCGGGCGGGGCTGGAAAACGCCGACGTAGCGCTGGCCAATGCGATCGTCTCGGTGCCGGTGAACCCCGATTTCGCCTCGCTCAACCTCGGTCAATCGGTGCTGCTGCTGGCTTACGAGTGGCGGCGTCGGACCACCGAGGTCGCGCCCGAGGTGCTGGATCTCGCGGGCAAGGACATGGCAACCGCGCTCGAGGTCGAAAAGCTTGGCGACCATTTCGAAGAGGACCTGACGGCTGCGGGGTTCTTCTACCCCGACGCCAAGGCCCCCGGCATGAAGATCGCCCTGCGCAACATGTGGTCGCGGCTCAATCTGACGCGCGCCGAGGTGCAGACGCTGCACGGCATGTTGCGCCAGATTGCCCGTCACCTGAAGCCCGGCGGGTCTTGAAGCGGCAAGGGGCAGCGACTAGTCTGCTTGATGCGGCAAGGAGTTAGTGATGGCGGGCAAGCGCAGCATATTCGCAGAGGTCGGGGAAGGTGCCGACCCGCCGCAACTGCAGGCAGGGGCGATCGGGCGCGGCAGCGGCGGCGGGCGCGCGGCCATGCGGCTGTGGCTGCTGGGGGTCGTGATGCTGGTCGTGGCGGCGATTCTGGCCGGTGGTCTGGCCCGCTTCGGGGTGGCCGATCCGCCCGGCGCAGGGTGGCGACGGGTCGGGCAGGCCGCAGTCACCGGTGCCTGCCTGCTGTGGGCGCTCGGCCTTGTCGGGCTAGGGTATCGCGGCCTGCTGGTGCCGGGCTGGTCGGTGCGTCTGAACGGGTTGGGCGCGGTGCTGGCTGGCGAGGCGGCGCTGGCGTGGCTTGACCGATCAAACGCGCCTTACCTGCTGGCGCTCGAGTTGGGCCTTGCCTTTGCGGCGCTTGGTGCAGGCACCTGGTTCGTGATGGTGCTGGCGCGGCCCGAGCGCGATCTGATCCAGGCCCGGCGCGGACGCGAGGCGGGGCTTGAGCGTCTGGCCGGCGGCCTGCTGCATCTGATGCTGGCGCAGGTGCTGCTGGGTGGCGTGCTGGCCGGGATTGATCAGGGGCGCGGTTTTCCGACCTGGCCCCTGATGAACGGCAGCTTCCTGCCTCCCCAGGTACCCGCCCCGCCGGATCTGCCGCCGTGGCACGTCCTCGTGCTTGATCCCGGTCTGGTGCAGTTCGTTCACCGTGGCGTCGGCTACCTGCTGGTGGCGCTGGGTGCGCTGGTGTGGTGGCGGAGCCGCCGCTCGGCTCATCTTGTCACCCGCGCCGCGTTCGATGCGGTCACGCTGGCGTTGCTGGGTCAGGCGGTGCTGGGGGTGGCGACCGTGCTGACCGCGTCGCATTTCGGCGTGGCGCTGACCCATCTGTCGGCCTCGCTTCTGCTCTGGGTGCTGCTGCTGCGCGCCCGCCATTTCGCCCAATACCCGATAGCGGGGTCGATTCGAAAGGGAACCCAATGACGGCTTACGACCAACTGATGGCTTATCAACGCCAGACTGAGGCACTGGCGCAGGTGGCCGGACGGCTGGGCTGGGACCGGGAAACCGTGATGCCACGTGGCGCGGTTGACCAGCGTTCGGAAGAAGTCGCGGCGATGGAGGGGGTGCTGCACGCAAGGCGCAGCGATCTGCGCGTAGCCGAGTGGCTGGCCGCCGTCGAGCCGCGCGACTCTGTGGCACAGGCGGCCACCCGTCTGATCCGCCGCAGCTTTGATCGCGCCACCCGGGTGCCTGCCGATCTGGCGCAGGAAATCGCGCGCGTTACCTCGATGGCGCAAGGCATCTGGGCGGCCGCCCGCGCCGCCGATGATGTGGCAGCGTTCCTGCCCACCCTGGCCGAGGTGGTAGCGCTGAAGCGCGCCGAGGCGGCGGCGCTGGCGCCGGGCGGCGATCCATACGACGCGCTGATCGACGATTACGAGCCCGGCGCCACCGCCGCCAGCCTTGGCGCGATGTTCGACCGGATGCGGCCGCGCCTTGTGGCCTTGCGCGCGGCGGTGATGGGGGCGGCGCATCAGCCGCAGGCCTTGCAGGGCCATTTCGGCAGCGACGGCCAGCTGCGCATGGCGCGCGATCTGGCCTCGACCTTCGGCTACGACTGGAGCCGCGGGCGGCTTGACCTTGCGGTGCACCCGTTCTCGTCGGGCGGCGGGTCGGATTCGCGCATTACCACCCGGGTGGTCGAGACCGAGCCGTTCAATTGCTTCTACTCGACCATCCACGAGACCGGCCACGCCTGCTACGAGCTGGGCATCGACCCCGATTACGCCCTGACCCCGCTGGGGGCCGGGGTGTCGATGGGGGTGCACGAAAGCCAGAGCCGGATCTACGAGAACCAGCTTGGCCGCAGCCCGGCCTTCACGGGCTGGATGTTTCACCAGATGCGCGAGCGTTTCGGCGATTTCGGCATCGCGACACCGCAAGCGTTCTGCGCCACCGTCAACCGGGTGCAGCCGGGCTACATCCGCACCGAGGCCGACGAGGTGCACTACAACCTGCATGTGATGCTGCGCTTTGATCTCGAACGGGCGCTGATCAACGGCGACCTCGCGGTGGCCGACCTTGAAGCGGCATGGAACAGCCGCTTTGCCGCCGACTTCGGCGTGGCGGTCGATCGCCCGTCGCACGGCATGTTGCAGGACGTGCACTGGTCGGTCGGGCTGTTTGGCTACTTCCCGACCTATACGCTCGGCAATGTCTATGCCGGCTGCCTGCACCAGGCCTTGCGCGCGGCGCTGCCCGATCTCGATGCGCAACTGGCCGAAGGCGACACTTCGGCCGCGACCGGCTGGCTGCGCGCGAATGTCCAGCGCCACGGCGGGCTCTACCTGCCGCGCGAGGTGATCGCGAAAGCCTGTGGGTTTGAACCGGACGAAGGCCCGCTGCTCGACTATCTCGAAGCCAAGTTCGCGGCAATCTACCGGCTCTGACTCTCGCGCCTTCACCTTTTTGCGAAATATCCTCGGGGGGAAGGCGCGCGCCGCGCGCCTTGGGGGGCAGACAGCCCCCCCCCCTGACTGCGCCGCAACGAGGGTCCGTTCCCTCAGGCCTTGGCCAGGGTGAAACGCCCGTCGATTTGCGCCCCGCTTTCGATGATCACGGTGCTGTAGGTGCTGTCGGCCCTGACGCTGGAGGCTGCACGCAGGGTGAGGGCGCTGCAACTGATCCGGCCATCCAGCCGCCCGCGAACCTCGACCGATTCCGCCGAGACGGTGCCCTTGACCCGGCCGTCGTTGCCGACGATCAGGGCGCGGGCCGCGATCTTGCCCTCAACCTCGCCTAGCACCTCGATCGTTCCGTCCGAGGTCATGTCGCCCTTGATCTTGAGGTCGGCGGCCAGCACCGACCGGCTGGCGCTGCTGGCAGTGCGCGCCGCAAGGGGCGCCTCATCGGGGGTGGTCTGCATCCTGCACGTCCTTTTGCCTGCGCACCGGAGCAGATCCGGCGGGCGTCATTTCGCTTGATAGACGCCCAAGCGACCGCAAGGGTCAAGGGGGCGGTGGCAAATCGGGCAGGCTTTTGCCGGAAGTGGTGACAAGCGGGCGGCCGGATGGTCTGATGGCGGCGGGAATCAGCCCCATGGGGCTGGCGCCCCGACCTGCTTGCACGAGGCCACCATGACCCCTGAACTGATCATCACCAATGCCCGCATCCTGACGATGGACCCGGCCCGACCGCGGGCCGAGGCGATTGCGCTGACGCATGGGCGGATCGCTGCCGTCGGCCCGCGTGCCAGGATCGAGGCGCTGGCGGGCACCGCCACCGAGCTGATTGACGCGGGCGGGCGCAGCCTGCTGCCGGGATTTGTTGAGAGCCACCTGCATCTGGTGCTGGGCGGGGCTGAACTTTCCCATCTGCAACTGCACGGGCAAGGCGGGCTGGCCACGATGACCGCCGCATTCCGGGGCTTTGCCGCCGCCAACCCCGACGCGCCGCTGCTGATGGCGCAGGGCGCGGATTACGCCATGCTCGATCACCCGGTCAGCCGCCACGACCTTGACCGGGTGCTGGCAGCGCGCCCGATCGCGATGATGTCGCATGACCACCACACCGTCTGGGCCAACACGGCGGCCCTGCAGGCGGCGTGTATTCTGCACGGGCGGGCCTGCCCGCCGGGGCACGCGGTGGTGATGGCCGACGATGGCACCGCCACCGGCGAGCTGCGCGAGTTCGAGGCCTTTGCGCCGGTGGTGGCCCTGGGTGGCGAGGCGCGCCTGAACCTTGGCATCGCTACCGGGGGCGAGCCCGACCCTTGGCCGACGGCGGCCGAGCGTGCAGTGGACAAGGCCAAGATAGCACGCGGCCTCGCGCATTGTGCGGCCCACGGCATCACCTCGATGGTCAACATGGACGGCAACCGCTACACCCTGGCGCTGTTGGCTGAAATGCGCGACGACGGCAGCTTGACGGCGCGGGTCAAGGTGCCGTTTCATTTCAAGCCCCACATGGAGCTTGCCGAACTTTCCCGCGCCGAAGCGATGACCCGCGATTTTGCCGACGACTGGCTGTCTTGCGGCTTTGTCAAGATGTTCATGGATGGGGTGATCGACAGTGGCACCGCCTACATGCTCGACGACTACCCGGGGCGGCCCGGCTATCGCTCGGCACCGCTGTTTCCCGGCCCGCGCTTCAACGAAATCGCCACCGAGATCGACCGGCGCGGCCTGCAGATCGCTGTGCATGCGATCGGCGATGGCGCGGTGCGCACCACGATCGACGGTTACGTCGCGGCGCAGATGGAAAACGGGCGTCGCGACAGCCGCCACCGCATCGAGCATATCGAACTGATCGACCGCGCCGACATCACGCGGATCGGCGCGCATGGCATCATCGCCAGCGTCCAGCCGCCTCACCCGCCGGGTGCCATGGAATTTCCGCTGCAACCGACGCTCGACATCATCGGCCGGGCGCGCTGGCGCGACAGCTACCTGTGGCGCACCCTGAGCGACGCCGGGGCCAAGCTGGCTTATGCCAGCGACTGGCCGGTAACCGATGTCTCGGTGCTGCGCGGCCTGCAAGCCTCGCAGACCCGGACTCCCTACGCGGGCGACTGCCGCGACGAGCGCCTGAACCTGATGGCCAGCCTGCACGCCTATACCGCAGGCGGCGCTTACGCCGCACATCTCGAACACCTGACCGGCAGCCTCAGGCCCGGTTTGGCGGCGGACATTGTCGTGTTGGATGGCGACGTCGAATCAACTGCCCCTGAAGACCTGGGCAAACTGGGAATCAGCATTACCATCTGCGACGGCCGCAAGACCTATTGCGGCAGGGGATTCGCCTGAGACGCGCGCGATTTGCCCCGTGATGCAGGGCGGCGAGGGGGCGGGGTGGTGGTTTTCCATCGCGCCGCTGCGCCGTTCGGCAGCGGCAAAGCCAACAAAACCTCAACCCTTCGGGGCGACGTCAAGAAATCGTCACCAGCCATGCTTTTTGGGCTTGCGGCGGTCGGCGCCAGACCCTAGATAGCGCCTCACCGAAACGAAGACCGGCGCTGACGCGGCGGGACACGGGGCGGCAGCAGGCGCGCAAGCGGAGGCGAACGGAAGACCGATAGGGCGGCGCGTCTGGAGTAGGGCGCACCGGTTTTGTTTTGTCTTCATGCTCTTTGACATGACTGGTATCTGAAGAGATATGTGGGCGGTTTGGGCGTTTCGGCGTTTGACTGTTTGCATATCGGCCCCGTAGGAAGGATCTCGCAAGGGTTT